>Ga0209536_100006277_pt1 | contig 18216 bp, 17 predicted proteins | sample DeeMarSeWOR28_12_FD_187461 | JGI IMG/M metagenome (GOLD analysis project Ga0209536, IMG submission 187461) | Marine sediment microbial communities from White Oak River estuary, North Carolina - WOR-2-8_12 (SPAdes) (version 2) | ecosystem: Environmental > Aquatic > Marine > Intertidal zone >... | reverse complement strand
GGCAGCCGGTCTCGCCGCCATAGCACCGATCCAGACTCTCTCCGTGGTGGGTTTGGTGGAGGCAATCAGGTCGGTGCCAGTCCATGTGCGTGCCCTTGCGACGATTGAGCAAATGTTCCGACGGAATGACTACGATCTAGCAATCCTGATCGACTACCCGGGATTTCACTTGAGGGTGGCGGCCGCAGCACGACGGGCCGGCATCCCGGTGCTGTACTACATCGCCCCGCAGCTATGGGCCTGGGGTGCCTGGCGCGCAAAGGCGTTGCGCAAGAACGTACGCTCTCTTGCCGTGGTTTTGCCGTTCGAGGAGCGTTTCTTCAGGATGCATGGGATCGCTGCCGAGTTCGTCGGGCACCCTCTACTCGACAGGCCTCCGGCTCGCACGCGTCAGAGCCTGCGGAGCGAACTCTGCGTGGCCGAGCAGACACCGGTTCTCGGCGTGTTTCCCGGCAGCAGGCGACAAGAGGTGGCGCGACTGTGGCCTGCTTTCAGAGGGGCTGCCGCCATACTCCGCTCGGAGCGGCCTGAATTGCAGGCTTTGGTCGGAGGAGTGTCAGGTGTCGCCTATCCCGGGGCTGAGGGTTTCAGGATCTGGCAGGATCGTGCACGCGACGTGATGACCGCGGCAGACGTCGCCATCTGCAAATCGGGCACGACGACGCTCGAGGCGGTGCTGGCCGGCACACCGATGGTTGTAGCCTACATGATGCACGGGATCTCATACGCCGTTGCCCGACGCGTGGTCAAGCTACGTCACGTGAGTCTAGTGAACCTGCTGGCAGCACGAAGGGTGGCCAAAGAGCTGTTACAGCGCGACGTCACGGCTGGGAACTTGGCGGCAGCGTTGCGTCCGCTACTGGATCCGTCCGGCCCTGCCGCAGCCGAGCAGCGGCGTGCATTCAGCGAGATCCGTGTTTCACTGGGTACTCCGGGCGCGGGCGTGCGTGTGGCGGAGATGGCCCATCGACTCGTAGCTTGATGACGTCGATCGGCTCCCTGGTAATGGCAGCGGTGGCTTGGCTGTTGGGAAGGACCTGGCGGCTCGAGGTCGTGGGGAACGAGCATGTGGAGCAGTTGCGCCGGAGCGGCACTCCGGTCGTCTTTGCAGTCTGGCACGGGTACTTGCTGGTGCCGCTCTGGCACAGGCGAGGGGAAGGTGTAACGCTACTCGTGAGCGAACACCGTGACGCCGAGTACCTCGCCCGGGCAGCGCGGAGTTGGGGATACCATGTGGTGAGGGGCTCCTCGACCCGTGGCGGCATCGGTGGGCTCAAGCGGATCATGGGGATCATTTCATTGGGGCGTGACGTCGCGTTCACTCCGGATGGACCTCGGGGACCGCGTGGGGTTGCCAAGCCCGGCGCCTTGCGTGCGGCGATGATTGGGGGTGGAGCGGTGGTCCCGATCGGGGCCGATGCTTCCTCCTGGTGGCGTTTGGGATCGTGGGACCGGTTCGCCATCCCGCGTCCGTTCTCGCGCGTGCGTCTGGTGTACGGCTCGCCTGTTACGTCTGAGGCTGCGTCACGGTTTCCGCAGACTATTGGACTGGTCTTGACGCGACACCTGGACATCGCCCAACAGGCTGCAAAATGCTAGTGGCACATTGGCTGTGGGCCGGTCGCTCGTTGCCGGCTAGGATCGCCCGGCTACCCCTGATACCCCCATCGCTCATGGTGCGCGGGCTGGCGGCAATGAAAGCCCGCGCATACAGAAGCCGCTTGCTGCCGCACGAGGCTCTGCCGCTACCTACTGTTGCGGTGGGAAACTTGACGGTAGGCGGCTCTGGAAAGACCCCGATCGCATCGTGGATTGCGAGCTACTATGCAAGCCGTGGATACCTGCCAGGGATCGTGCTGCGGGGCTACGGTGGTGACGAGGGTGCAGTCCACCAGAGGAGCTTGCCGGGTGCAGTTGTGATCGAGGATCCGGACCGACTGAGAGGGGGGCGAGAAGCGGCTTCCCGCGGTGCCGACGTGCTGATACTGGACGACGCCTATCAGAGGCTGGATGTTGACCGGGACCTCAACATAGCTGTGGTCAGTGCTGAGTCTAGCAGGGCGGTGCGGTGGACGCTTCCTGCGGGTCCGTGGCGCGAAGGATGGAGGGCTTTGAAAAGGGCCGACCTGGTTATCGTGACACGGAAGCGGGCTCGATTGGAGGTGGCTGAGTCCGTGGCACGCAGGGTGAGACCGGCGGTCGGGCACCGGCCGGTGGCACTGGCGCACCTCGGCATTGCTGGATTCACGGGAATGCTCAGCGGCAACAGGCTCAGTCCGAGCGAAATCCGTAACGCCAAGGTGGTGGCTGCGGCGGGGATCGCCGATCCCTATGCGTTCGCCGCTCAGTGCAGGGCGCTGGGAGCCGAGGTCAGTCTGATTGCGTGGCGCGACCACCAGCGGATCACCGAGCGCGATGTCCTCAGGCTCGCTAACACCGGTCGTAAGACCGATTACGTTGTCATTACAGAAAAGGATGCAGTCAAGCTGCGTAGCCGGTGGCCTCGGCACCGACCGGAGCCGCTGGTCGCCGTGCTGGAACTGTCCTGGGAACGAGGCGGGGATACCGTGCTGGCAGCGCTCGATGCGGCGGTCGAAGAGGTGGAACAACTGGTTTCCTGAGTGATGTGAAATGGCGGTCTATCTCGTCGCGGTTGGGAAGCTGAAGAACGCCGCTCTTCGGAACGCGTGTGGCGATTACTACGAGCGGGTGCAGCACTACTTGAAGCTCTTGGTCTGTGAGGTGCGTGACGGTGGCCGTCCCGACCGCGATGCGGAGGCTGCTAGGAAGTCGGAAGGAAAGGCCCTGTTGAAGGCCGTGCCAAGTGGCGCGCTGGTCGTCGCGGTAACGCGGACGGGCCGAGCGAGGTCGAGCCGTGAACTCGCCGAACAGATGGAGCAGTGGCGGAAAGAGCATAGGGACGTCGTCTTCGTCATGGGTGGTGCTCACGGACTCGATGCGACAGTTCTGGCCGCTTCCGATCTCAGGCTGAGCCTTTCCACCCTGACGTTCCCGCATGAGTTGGCTCGACTGATTCTGTTGGAACAGCTCTATCGGGCGTGCACGATATCGAGGGGTGAACCCTATCACAAGGGAACGGATCGTTGACCGAGTGGTTTGAGCAGTGGTTCGGAGAGGAATACCTCAAGCTCTATCCACACCGTGATGAGGAGGATGCGTCGGCAGCGGTTTCGCTCATTGGTGAGCTGGTTCCACTCGAGACACGGCGTGTATTGGATCTGGCGTGTGGCCCGGGCCGGCACGCGAAGCTGATAAGGGCTGCCGGTGGTCGAGTCGTCGGTTTTGATCTGTCGATGCCGTTGCTGAGTCGAGCCCGACATCGTATGAATCCGCCGCTCGCGGTAGTGAGGGGCGACATGCGACAGCTGCCCTTTGCGGCCGCTGTGTTCGATGTTGTGGTGAACCTGTTTACCAGCTTCGGTTACTTCGCAGACGACAGCCAGCACCGTTCGGTTTTGCGTGAGACTAAGGAGGTTCTCGTTGGAGGTGGGCGACTGGTTCTCGATTATTTCAACAGCCTCAGCCTGGTGGCGAGCTTGGTGGGGCATGAGGAGCGAGAGATCGGCCGTCAACGTGTGGTCATCAAACGGCGGTTGTCGGATGACGCTAGATTCGTTCTCAAGGAGATGCACTTGATGGATGACGGCCGCCAATTCGTGGAGCGGGTTCGCCTGTTCATGCCGGACGAGCTGGAAGCCCTCGTCAGGGGGGCGGGGCTGGAGGTGGAACGACGTTTTGGCGACTACGACGGGAGTCCACTTGCCGAGGGGAGTCCCAGAGTGATCGTTTTTGCGAAGAAGCCGTGAAACTCGAGTTTGAGTGGACCGCTGCCGGCTCACTGTCCGCCCTAGGCCTGGAAGAATTGGCCGAGCGCCGCCGGACTGAGATCGAATCGGACTTGAGGCATGCATGCCTGGCCCACAGTAGAGCGGCGGACAACCTCGACCGGCTCTTCTCCGGCGAGGCTTGGTGCGTTACTACGGGTCAACAGCCCGGCCTGGCCACCGGTCCGTTGTACACGATCTACAAGGCGTTGTCAGCGATTGCCCTGGCTGAAGTCGCCGGGCGCAGGCTGAGGCGCCCAGTGGTGCCGGTGTTCTGGGTCGCCGGAGACGACCACGATTTTGCGGAATCGAATCACTTCCATTTGCTGACGGTTGCGAACACGATAGAGACCGTGACTCTCAGGACCCGCGATCCGGAGGGCCCGCTCTCGCCGATGTATCGTGAGCCTGTTGGGGGCGACATCAGTGGTGTGCTGGACGTGCTGGAACGGGCAACTCCAGATACGGAGTTCAAGCAGGGAATCCTGGAGTGGATAGGCCGGCATTATGTGCCTGAAGCGGATTTGGCGACGGCGTTTGCCGGAGCGTTGGCGGAACTTTTGGGTGAGCGCGGCTTGGTGGTCTTCCAGCCGACCCATGCGGCAGCAAAGCGAGCCTCGATTCCGGTGCTGTTGCGGGCGCTCGACCAAGCAGGGTCTCTCGATCGGTCGTTACACGACTGGGCCCAGCATCTGAGAAGCGAGGGACGACCGGCTCCGATAACTGTAGGCAATGGAGCCACTACTGCGATGATCGAGTCAACGCTGGGACGAGACCGCCTGGTTCTGAACGAGGACGCGCTCGAAGCCCGGCGGTCAGGGGAACGATGGACGATCGACCAGGTGAGGCAGATAGCGCACGCGGAGCCCCAGCGGCTGTCGGCTAACGTGCTGCTTCGGCCGGTGGTCGAGGCTGCGCTGCTGCCGACCTTGTTCTATGTCGGCGGTCCTGGTGAATTGGGTTATCTACCGCAAGCGAAGCCGCTCTATGACGCCTTGGGAGTGAACCCGCAGGGGACCGTTGCACGGTGGTCGGCCCGCGTGATCGAGGGCCGCATTGCGAAGGTGCTCGAGAAGTTTGGCATTGCCGCGGACGATCTGACAGCTCCTCCGGGGCAACTGGAAGCCAGTCTGGTCCGGAACCAACTGCCGGAAGAGGCCGCGCGTGCCGTTGCGAGCATTCGGAGTGTGCTCGACCGTGACTACGAGCAACTCGCTGTAGCTGCGGCGGGGGTCGATGCCACACTGCAGAAACCGGTGCGCGCGGCTCGTCAGAACGCGCTGCGGTCTCTGAGCGACGTCGAGAAGAAGCTGATTTCTCAACTCAAGAAGCAGAACGAAACTGCAATACAGCAGTTAGCCAAGGCCAGGCTCAACCTGATGCCCCTCGGCAAGCCGCAGGAGCGTGTTCTCAATGTAGTGCCGTATTTGATGCGTTATGGGGACGCCTTTTTGGATCGGGCCGCTGACTGTTGCGAGCGTTGGGCTGCAGCCCTTGAAACCGGCAACGGCGATACGTAGAATCCGCGCATGTTCTGGGCACTCGGGTTTCTGATACTGTTCGTGGCTCTGTTGATTCCGATCCTCGCTATCGTGCTTGACTCTCCCGTCGCGCGCAACTTATTCCGAGCCGATCCGAAAACCATCAACGAACTGATGGAGCGGGTGCGAGGCCTCGAGGACGAGGTCGGCCAGTTGACTCAATCGATCGAGGATCTCCGAGAAGAAACACGGTTCGTCCAGCGCTTGTTGAACAAGCCGGAGGATTCTGACTCGATCGAGAAACTCTCGCCTCCAGAGTAGCCGAATGCGCCCATCCCAGGGGCGACTGGCCACTAGAGTCGGTACCGCGATTCTGCTATCTCGTGCTCTCGGTTTGGTGCGGGAGCGCGTATTCGCCCACTTCTTTGGCACCGGGTTGGAGGCCGACGCGTTCGGTGCTGCGCAGCGCATACCCAATGTCATCAGGAATCTGCTGGGCGAGGGCACCCTGTCAGCTTCGTTCATCCCCGTCTATGCCGGAATGATCGAACGCGGCGAGGCTGAAGATGCCCGCCGCCTGGCAGGTGTCATCGCATCACTGCTCGTTCTACTGACTGCAATAGCCGCGCTGCTGGGAATCGCGTTGGCCCCGATAATAACCGACTTCGTGGCCCCCGGGTTTTCTGCACGGCAGCGAGATTTGACGATCACCTTGGTGAGGATTCTCTTCCCGATGTCGGGAGCCCTCATCCTCTCTGCCTGGTGTCTCGGGATACTGAACACCCACCGTCGTTTCTTCCTCGCCTATTCCGCACCGGCTATTTGGAACATCGCACAGATCGTGACGCTGCTGGTGCTGGGCGGATATCTGGTCGGAGCACCATTGGCCGTGGCGGTGGCGTGGGGTGCCGTTGCAGGTAGTTTGCTCCAGATCCTCGTGCAGCTCCCAGTAGTCTTGCGATTGTTGCAACGAGTGATTTGGAGTCTGGACGTTGATGCGGCTGGAGTGCGGAAGGTGATCAGGGGGTGGATTCCAGTGATATTCGGTGCCGGGGTCGTACAGATCTCGAGCATCATAGACATTCAGCTCGCATCCCTGCTGGGGTCCGGTGCAGTTGCCACCTTGCGATACGCGCAGTTGATCCAGATACTCCCGATCTCGCTATTCGGAGTCAGCGTCGCGGCCGTGGCCCTGCCAGAACTGAGTCGCGACGTCGCTAGCGAAGACCACGAGCTGCTGCGGCAAAGACTTGCTGAGGGGATTAGGCAGGTTGCCTTCTTTGCCCTGCCGTCGGCGTTCGCATTCGCGGCAATCGGGCCCCAGCTGGTGGGAGTCCTGTTCCAGACCGGCGCATTCGACGTGTGGGACACTGCCCTGGTTGGCGGAGTGCTGGCGGCATATGGTGTTGCCGTACCGGCGCAGGCCCAGATCAAGCTTCTGGCCTCGGGCCACTATGCCCTCGGCGATACTCGCACTCCGGTCCGGATCGCTGCCATGGCGGTCGTGTTCTCAGCCGTATCCGCATTCTTGCTCATGCAGCGGTTCGGGGCGGCCGGCATAGCTTTGGGAGCAGCTTCCGGGGCGTACGTCAATGTTACGCTCAATGCGGTCAAGTTGAGGCAGCGACTCGGCGTCCTGGTAACGGTCGCCGAATCTCGGGCGCTTCTCAAGTCAGGAGCGGCTGCGGTCCTGGCAGCGGTCGCGGCACTGGCTGTGCTCCTGCCATTGGCAACACAAGCGATCTCAGTACAGGCATTGTGTGGCGCCGCGACATTCTGCGTAGTCTACGGCGCCGCGACGCTCGCATTGGGACATCCGGATGCACGCAGAATCACGGCGTCGCTTAAACGAAGGTCCGCAACGGACTCGACCGAAGCAGATGTGTGAGCCAGCTGCTGGCCGTTACGTTCATGTGAGAGCCGATGTCGATATCCCCTCCTGAGAGCGTCGCGGCCGTTCTCGAATCGCTGCCGGATGTGCCCGGGGTATACCTGTGGAAGGATGCCTCCGGCACGGTGGTTTACGTGGGCAAAGCCAAGCGTCTCAGACAGCGAGTTCGCAGCTACTTCGCCAGCGACCACGCCGAGAGTCCCAAGAATCGGATGTTGGTACGTGTGATCAGAGACCTCGAGACGATTGTCGTCCGATCCGAATCCGAGGCTCTGCTTCTGGAGAACAACCTGATCAAGGAACACAGGCCTCGTTTCAACATACAGCTCCGTGATGACAAGAGTTATCCCTATGTCGCAGTGACCGTGGGTGAGCCGTTCCCGAGAGTGCTAGTCGTGAGGCGGCTGGATATTCGGGGAGCTAGATACTTTGGCCCCTACACGGACGTCACGGTACTCAGGAGAACGCTGAGAGTCATTCGCAGGGTCTTCACGGTGCGTTCGTGCCACTACGACCTCCCTGGCGAACTGCCCGAGAGGCCGTGCCTCGATTACCATATTCAGCGCTGTCACGCTCCGTGTGCTGCTCATCAGAGCGAGGCTGACTATCGACGCATGATCTCCGACGTACTGACGTTCCTGGAGGGCAGGACGGTCCAAGTTCGCACCAGCCTGAGGGAGCGTATGGATCGGGCGGCGCAGCGACTCGAATTCGAACGAGCGGCAGAGATCCGCAACTCGATAAGGTGGTTGGATCAGCTAGAACAGCCCCAGAGCGTTCAGGTGGTGGGAGGTGGTGACGTGGACGCGATCGGATTCGCTCGTGACGGAGACGATGCTGTATGCATCGTGCTGCGCGTTCGGGCGGGGAAGGTGATCGGCAGCGAACAGAGGTTCCTGAAGAACTTGGCGGAAGAACCGGACAGCAGGATTCTCAGCGCGTTTCTCCTACGCCATTATGCGACCGACCAGAGCCGGTCGCGCCGGGCGGTGGTCCCGTTCCCGCCGGAAGAGCTCGACGCCACGACTGGCCTCTTGGCAGGCACACGACTCTCGGTGCCACAACGCGGCACCAATCACAGGCTCGTCCAGCTGGCTGACCAGAATGCGCAACACGCGATGGAGAGCTTCCGGATCGAATCGTTCGAGACGGAGGAGCGTGCTGAGGACCCCGTGTACGCGCTGGGTAGGGACCTGGGTCTCACTGTGCTTCCTCGCGATCTGGTGTGTATCGACATTTCCACCAGCCAAGGCCTAGACACGGTGGGCTCGCTCGTTTGGTTCGAGGCGGGTCGGCCGAACAAGGGCCGATATCGCCGATTCAAGATCAAAGGCGAGGGCCAAAGAGATGATTTCGCGGCAATGCGGGAAGTGGTGACTCGTTATTTCCGGCGCCGTTTGGAGGAAGAAAAGCCGCTCCCGGACTTGATCGTGGTCGACGGAGGCAAAGGGCAGCTGAACGCGGCGCAAGCTGCCCTTGAGCAGCTGGGCCTCAGTGATTTTCCGCTCGTGAGCCTGGCCAAGAGGGAAGAGGAGGTGTTTATGAGAGGTAGGAAGGATAGCCTGCGACTCTCTCGACGTGCCCCGTCCCTCAGGTTGCTTCAGCGAGCGCGAAACGAAGCTCACCGGTTCGCCGTTATCTACAATCGCAAGAGGGGCAAGCAGCGGGTGGTAAGCTCTGCGCTGCTGGACATCCCCGGGGTAGGGGAGAAGCGCCGCCGCGTCCTGCTCGATCGATTCGGCAGCCTGGCGGGGGTGAGACTGGCGACGCCACAGGAGATCGCGGCCCTTCCCGGCTTCTCCGTCGCTCTGGCGGAGACGATTCTGGAACATGTCACCGAGTGAATCCCCGCCGAGCACTCGGGCGCGGTCACGCTCGGGTATTGGGAAGCAACTCCCGTCGCGGTGTGGTAGGCAGGGTTCCCAACGGGCATCACGTGGCATGCTAGGGCAGCGGGTGGTTTTATCCTCAGCCGCAGCCAATATTTCAGTGGGTTTCAAAAGCTCATGCGCATAGCAATCCTCGACCCCTTTGCGGGTATCAGTGGTGATATGATCCTGGGATCTCTGGTAGATATCGGGCGGGATCCTTCATGGCTCTTGCAGCTGCCGGCCCGAATTGGGTTCCCGGATGTTCGAGTGCGCGTTGGTAAGACGACTCGCAGCTCGGTGACCGCGACCAAGGTGGATTTTGACGTACCCGAGTCACACGGCAACGGGCACCACGGGCGGTCGGTTGCGGAGTTGCAGGATATAGTGCGCCGCGCTCCGGTAGCGACGTCCGTGCGAGACGGGGCGGTCAGTGCCTTCGGCCTGATTGGGGCGGCCGAAGGACGGGTTCACGGCGTAGCACCTGAGCGCGTGCATCTGCACGAGGTTGGAGCCGTCGATGCTCTGCTGGACATAGTCGGTGCGCTAGAGGGATTCGAGAGGCTCGCTGTTGGCGGTGTCTACAACTTGCCCGTCGCGCCGGGAACCGGATGGGTAGAGACTGCCCACGGAAAGCTGCCGGTGCCGGCCCCGGCCACCGGCATACTGCTCGAGGGCATGACCATCAGGGATATCGGGCCGGTTACGGGAGAGGCCACGACCCCGACAGGTGCAGCACTGCTGCGGGTGCTGTCGCGGGGGGGTCCGCCGGACCGCTTTAGGATCATGGGGAGCGGGTGGGGTGCCGGAACACGTGACCCGGGGCACTATCCCAACGCACTGCGGTTGATCCTTGCCGAAGACGCGCCGGAGGCCGGTGTCGTTGAGATCATTGCCACAGACGTCGACGACCTGAATCCGGAGTACGTGGAGCCGCTGCGTCATGCGCTTTTGGCCGCTGGAGCCCTGGATTGTCTCACCTGGACGACGCAGGGCAAAAAAGGTAGGGTAAGTCTCCGGATCGAGGTCCTGGTTCCAGGGTCCCAGGCTGATGCCGTGATCGAGGCTCTGTTCGCCAACAGCACTACTGCGGGCGTTAGGCGGTGGGTGGCCGCCCGCTCCACGCTGGCTCGGGGCGAGCTGACGGTACAGCTGGAAGGCAGCAATCAGGTACGGGTCAAACTGTGGCGCGGGCCTCGTGGGCCGAAGATGAAGCCCGAGTATGATGACGTGATTGAGGTGGCTGCCAGACTGGGTCTTCCGGCCCTGGAGGTTGCCAGGCAGGCAGAGCGGGAGGCTGAGACCATTCTGGGCGAAAAAGGGTATAAATTCCCGTAGACATGTGCCAGACTGATGCAAACAGAGGAGCGAAGCATGAAAAGGTTGGCCTACAGCGCGGGAGTCATGATAGCGCTTTGTCTTGCACCGGGACTGCTTGCGGCTCAGGAGGAGTACCGGGACCCCACGTGCGAGCTGGATCAGGGGCACTTCCTGGTTCGGGCCGCCAAGACATACATCCAGGGAGCCACCGAGGAAGCGGATCCGGCTAACCGAGAGGAGTTGCTCCAATCGGCCTACCGGAACCTCTTGGACGGCATCAACACCGATCAAGCCGACAATCCGGCCATTTGGTATTTCCTGGGTCGCTACTACTACTTGGAGGGCGATGGCAGCGGAGCGGATTCCGCATTCTCCAAGGTGGAGCAGATGGTCCCCGAGTGCGGCGACGACATCGGGTATTACCGGGAATCCCTTTGGGTGAGGCTGGTGAACAGCGGTATTGATTCCATGCAGGCCTACGCATACGATGGCGCCAAGGATGAGTTCCGCAGCGCCAACCAACTGAGCCACGAGTCCAACGTCGCTCTGTTCTATCTCGCTGGGATCTTTGGCCAGGAAGGCGAGGTAGACAGCGCTCTCCATTACTTCAAGGAGGTCGTTGACGTGGGCATGGCCGATCCGGACCATCTGGAGAACTACTACACCGCGATCGAGAACGTCGCCACACTGTATCAGATGCTTGGAGAATGGGACTCGACGATTGTGTGGTACGAAAAGGTTCGCGAAACCGACCCCGGCAATGCCGATGCGATGTTCGGGATCGCGGAAGCGCACACCGAGCTGGGAAACCAAGCTGAGGCGCTCGCGATCTACGACGAGGTACTTGCAAATGCCGCCGATATGAGCTCGCTCGATCTGTTCAGCATGGGCGTGAGCCTGTTCAACGCTGAGGAATTCGACAAAGCGGTGCAGGCGTTCAACATTGGTCTCGAAAAGAACCCCTTCTATAGAGATGCCCTCTTCAACCTAGCCAATACGTACTTGGAGATCTCACAAGACGGGGGTCGGCCTCAATCGGAGCGGGACAACGCTCTCCGGGAGATGGATCGCGTGACCCACCGGCTGGTCGAAATCGACCCGAACAATCGCCAGACATACAGAATCCTGGCAGCGGCACATACTCTGCAAGGAATGGAAGACTCGACCGCCATCATCCTGGACCAGATAGACGCCTTGACCTACGAGGTCACCGTTGATCTCTCCCGTCCGATGTCGGGAGGCTTCATGGTCGCGGGACGTCTCATAAACCTGAAGGACACGCCGACGCAGGTCCCGACGATTACGTTCGAGTTCTTGGATGCAACGGGCAATGTGGTGAGCAGTGACACGATTGGTGGTGAGACTCTGGGGCCCAACGAGTCAAAACGATTCGACTCTGCTCAGGCTGGTGAGTCGATAGCGGCTTGGCGCTATCGGGTGGGCTCGTAAGTGCTTGAGAATTATTGACATGGGAGCGGAGTGCGGCTGCACTCCGCTCTACACCGCGGGCGTAATTCAGGGGTAGAATGCCAGCTTCCCAAGCTGGACGTCGCCGGTTCGAATCCGGTCGCCCGCTCTCAGAGGGATGGCGGTGTCGATCGCCGCTGTCCCTCTTTCTTTCGTCTGATTGATGCGTGGGATCAGGGAACGCCTGGTCCGCTGCACGCTGACCGGCTACGGGCCCGGCACGGGCGACGCGTCGGTGCTAGTGGTTTCCTACGACCTTCCCGCGCGAGTGAGGCGGGCCCTGATAGGGCTTGGCTCAGCTGGGGCAGCGGCGATCCCGGCGATCTTCATTCCCGTAGCTCATTTCTTTCTGGTTCCCGGCCTCGTGGCGTTCGGATTCTACTTGTTCTGGCGGCGGTGGCATACTGAGGAGTCGGTTCACCGGTGCAGTGGGACTTGCCCCGATTGCGTCACCGAACAGGAGTTCGACGTCGCGGGGAGTTGGGAGCCTCCGCACCATGTGACATGCCGGTGCTGTCAACGCAGCTTGGTGCTCAGCGTAGCCGGAGATTAGCCGGTGAATCCTGCTGGAACTGCAGGCCGGGACCTACACACAACTCCGGTTGAGAATTAACTTCACCTGCTGGCCGAAACTGGCTTATTTGGGTTGGGGTTGACGGCGGTCGGCCCGCTGAATCCGGTGCCACGAGCGAGCATGATCAGGGTGCGAGCGGTACACAGGGATAGTCTAGGAAGGGAGTTGGGTCTCCGACCTGGATTCGAGTTGCTGTCCGTGAACGGTCGTGAACTAACCGATTTCCTGGACTGGGAGTTCCTCACGGCCGACGATCACTTCGTGATGGTGGCTCGCAGTCCCGAAGGAGACTCGTACGAATACGACGTTGAGCGGCCGGAGGGACTTGCGCTCGGAGTCGAAATAGAACCGCCCCGAGTCCGGCGCTGCGCGAACCGGTGCGATTTCTGCTTTGTTGACGGAAACCCGGCCGGTTTGAGAAGCGGACTCTACATCCGCGATGATGACTATCGTCTTTCATTCCGCTACGGCAACTTCGCGACTCTCACCAACCTGAAGCGGAAAGACACAGAGCGGATTCTCGAATACAGGCTCTCGCCGCTGTACGTGTCCGTGCACGCAACTGATCCGTTGGTTCGCCGTCGACTGCTGCGCAATCCGCTGGCTCCCGACGTGCTTGCTCAGCTGCGGATGCTGGGAGCTGGGGGCATCCGGTGTCACACCCAGGTCGTGTTGCAGCCGGGTCTCAACGATGGAGCCACGTTGATGAAAACCCTGGAGGATCTGTTCGATCTTGGCCCAATCGTCCTGTCCGTGTCCGTGGTGCCCGTCGGCCTGACGGAGTTCAGCAAACACGACCTGGTGCGAGAGCCCAGTCAGGCAGAGTGTCGTGAGGCCGTTGAGGCGGTGGAGGAATACGCCGGCAAGGCGCTCCCCCAGCGACGGCACCATTGGGCCTACGGGTCTGATGATCTGTATTTGGGTGCCGGGCTGCCTTTACCGCCCGCTGAGCGATACGACGACTTCGATCAGGTGGAGAACGGAGTGGGTAGTGTGCGCTTTCTCCAGCGCAGCGTAGGCGATCTGGCGGGCGACTTCACGGGCCAGCGGATAGGCGTCGTCACCGGCGTCGCAATGCGGCGGTCGATGCCACAGGTTCTGGCACACCTCGAACGGGTCACGGGCGGCCATTTCGAATTGCTGGTTCTGAATAACGGCCTGTTCGGGACGAGGGTTACGTCAGCCGGATTACTATCTGGTGACGATTTCATCAGGGGCCTCACTGGCCGGTCCGATCTCGATCTCGCGCTCATACCTGCCGAATCGCTCGGTGAGGCCGGGGTCTTTCTGGACGATGTCACGCTGGAGCAGCTGAGCGAGTCTGTCCCCGTAGAGGTAAGGCCTTCGTTTCATTTCTCCGATGCGCTGAACGCGGTGGAACAGTGACAGTTCCGACCGTTGCCATCGTTGGCAGACCCAATGTCGGTAAGTCCACTCTTTTCAATAGGATAGTTGGTGGGCGCCGAGCCATTGTGGATGACCGGCCCGGCGTAACTCGGGATCGCCACTTCGCCGCCACCGATTGGAACGGTCACAAGTTCTGGTTGGTTGACACGGGTGGATGGATCGGCGCGGGGGACGAACTCAGTGGAGCCATTCGAGCCCAGGTGGAGGCGGCGATCCAGCAATCCGATGCGATAATCTTGGTGGTCGATGTACAGGTAGGCGCTCACCCAGCCGACTTCGAGGTGGCGGAGGTGCTGCGACCGTATCGCAGCCGGGTCCTCCTGGCTGCGAACAAATCCGACAACCTGCCGGATGACCTGGGGTTCCTGACGTTCCACGAGTTGGGCTTGGGAGAGCCCCATCCGGTGTCGTCAGCGACGGGTAAGGGCAGCGGTGACCTGCTGGATCGGCTGGTCGAGTTGCTGCCGGAGGTTCCGCTCCAAGAGGGGCCGGGCCAAATCAACGTGGCTGTGGTGGGGCGGCCGAACGTGGGGAAATCCAGTCTGGTAAACCGACTGTTGGGTGAAGAACGCTCTGTCGTGGCAGCGGAGGCCGGCACCACGCGGGATGCGATAGATTCCCCCTTGCGGTACCACGCTAGAACGCTCAACTTCATTGATACAGCAGGGTTACGGAAGCGAGCGAAAGTAGAGGATGAGATAGAATTCTACGCGTCGCTGCGGGCGATGCGTGCGATGGAGCGGGCGGATGTGTCGGTCCTTGTGGTGGATGCCGAAGTGGGCATCCACGGGCAGGATCTGAAGATTGCGCGGACGGCCTTGGATTATGGGACAGGCCTGATTTTGGCGGTCAACAAGTGGGATCTGATTCCCGAGAAGGATGCTACGATGGCTGAGCGCGGTCGAAAGGTGGTGGTTGAGCGAGCTCCGTTCCTGAAAGCGTTTCCGTTCCTGTACGTATCTGCTCTCACCGGATTCAGGGTGCGAAAAGTCTTGGATCTCATCTTGACGGTCGCCGAAACCCGAGAAACGAGGGTACCCACTTCCGATGTCAACCGAACGCTCCAGTCACTCGTGACGCGCAACCAGCCCCCGCAGCTTTCGGGCAGGGAGGTGAAGCTGCTATTCGCGTCGCAAATCGGGACCAAACCGCCGATGTTTGCGATCGTTTCCAACCGGCCCGATGCCGTACCAGAATCCTACCGCCGGTACATTGAGCGCGGATTCCGGGAGGCTTGGGACTTTCAAGGTGTACCCCTCAAGTTCAAGTATCGCCGTAAGAGAGGGCGCCGGTGACTATCTGGTTGTGGGCTGCGATCAGCTACCTGGTGGGTGCCATCCCGACCAGCTATTTGGCGGCTCGGTACGGAGCCGGCATCAATCTGAGAGAGCACGGTTCCAAGAACCTTGGCGCCACCAATGTCTATCGCGTGTTGGGATGGAAGTACGCGATACCGGTAGGTTTGGTCGATGTGGCCAAGGGTGTGGTGCCGGTAGCGGCGTTCGCTCCGCTGGCAGGCATTCAGCCTTGGGTTCCCGTCCTGTTCGGGGTGGCGGCGGTGGTGGGGCACGTCTACTCGGTGTTCGTTGGATTCAAAGGGGGGAAAGGCGTCGCGACAGCCGCTGGAGCAGTACTCGCTCTTTCGCCGGCGGCACTTGGAATGGCTGCGGTCGTATGGGTCCTGGTCCTGGCGGCAACCGGGTACGTCTCGGCCGCATCGATGCTAGGCGCCGTTTTTTTCCCCGTCGCAGTGCGCCTCACCAGTCCGGAGAATCCGTACATCTTAGGTCTGGGCATCGCGCTGGCGGCCTTCATCCTAGTTACACATCGCTCCAACATCCGGCGGCTGGCAACGGGCCAGGAGAACCGGTTTGGACGTCGAGTGAGGGAAGCCAGATGGAAATCGCGGTGATCGGCGGTGGTAGCTGGGGTACAACGCTGGCGGACATGCTTGCCCGGGAGGGGCACCGTGTTCGGATCTGGGCGCGCGAGCCCGAGGTGGTCGAATCGATCAACCGCGAACGCATCAACTCGCTGTTTCTGCCTGAAGCGCCGCTGGCGGAAGGTCTGACGGCCCGCGGCGAGATAGCCGACACACTGCGTCGTGTCGAGTTGGTGATTTCGGCCGTGCCCTCACACGCGGTGCGCGAGATTTCGAGTCTCGTATTTGCTGCGCTGGGTGGAGCCACGCCCTTGGTGGTCAGTGTCTCGAAAGGCTTGGAAGAGGACACGCTGAAGCCGATGACGGAGGTAATGGCCGAAACCCTGCCGGGGTTGCCAGCTGTTGCGCTGTCGGGTCCCAGCTTTGCCAATGAGGTGTACCGCCGGCATCCCACGGCTGTCGTAGTGGCAGGTCAGGATATGGATGCAGCCGAGACGGCCCAACGCGTCTTCTCCACCAGCTATTTCAGGGTCTACACCAGCCGTGATCCCTACGGGGTGCAGCTCGCCGGCGCGTTGAAGAACGTCATAGCTATAGCGGCAGGGGTGCTCGGAGGGCTCGGCATGGGGCACAACACGCGCGCTGCGTTGATAACTCGCGGGTTGGCGGAGATGACCCGCTTGGGGCAGGCGCTCGGCTGCGACCCCATGACCTTCGGTGGGTTGGCGGGCATGGGGGATCTGATCCTGACAGCGTCGGGACCGCAAAGCCGCAACCGGTCGTTAGGGGAGGAGCTGGGTAGAGGTCGCTCGCTGGCCGATATAATGGGTGAACGGCGCACAGTGGCAGAGGGTGTGCGGACGACGCGGGCGGCGGTGGTGCTGAGCCAAAAGGTGGGTGCAGAGCTACCCATCGCCCAAGAGGTGGGCAACGTGCTCTTTGAGGGGAAGGACCTGAAGCGGGCGATAAGCGACCTAATGGAACGCGAACTCAAGCCGGAGCATTGGCAGTGACGGCTCCAAAGGCAGTCCAGGAATACTTCTCGATTGGTGACGTCTGTCAGCTGACGGACCTCAAGCCGCACGTACTCAGGTACTGGGAGAGTCAGTTCCGGTTTCTGAATCCAGTCAAGAACCGTTCGGGCAACCGCGTGTATCAGCGGCGCGAGATTGAACTCATAATGCTGGTGAAGCACCTGTTGTATACCGAGAAGTTCACGATTGAGGGCGCGCGCAAGCGGATCGAGCAGTATCGGCGGACTGGGGCCCTCAAGACGGAGGCACGGTTCGCTCTGCAACAAGAGACGATAGAGAGCCTCAGCCGGGACCTGAATGAGATACTGGATATCATAGATGGGAAGGCCCCGGTTGAGGATTCTGATAACTAACGACGACGGCATCAACGCCAAGGGGCTCGAACTCCTCGCACGAGTTTCTCGCCGCGTCGGGCATGTGGACGTCGTGGCACCGGACCGAGAGCAGAGCGGTGCGAGCCACTCCTTGACCCTTACTCGCCCCCTGCGACCCGTGCAGCGGGACGACGGGGCCTACTACGTCGATGGCACTCCTACCGACTGTGTGCTGCTGGCGCTGGGTACGTTGCTTAGGGAAAGGCCTGACTTCGTGCTTTCTGGGGTCAACCACGGACCCAACATGGGTGAGGATGTCCTCTATTCCGGGACAGTGGCAGCCGCGATGGAGGGGCTCTCATTGGGAATTCCGGGGGTAGCCATCTCACTAGCGGGTGCGGACGTTAATCTGCTCCAGACTCACGAACAATGGCTCCAGCGGCTAGTCGCCCGCATAGTCGGTGTGGCTTCGTTTCCGCGAGACACGCTGCTCAATGTGAACATCCCTCCAGTTCCGGGCGACGAGATCCGGGGTATCCGCACTACCACCTTGGGTAACCGGGTCTACTCCGAGTCGCTCGTGAAGACGGAAGACCCATGGGGCCGGACGGTGTACTGGATCGGTGGCGGCCAAATCTCCTGGTCGGGTCGCGAGGACTGTGATTTCCGGGTGGTACAGGAGGGGTACATCTCGGTCACGCCGCTCCACATCGATCTCACCAACTATCGGCTTCTGGAGGAAGTGCGGGGATGGAAGCTGGGACAATAGCTGACAGCTATGGTGGCTACCGCGCGCGGCTGTTGGAAGAACTACGTGTGCATGGCATTCGCGACATCGCGGTGCTCAGGGCGTTTGCCAACACGCCGCGCCACTTGTTCGTTCCCGAGGCATTTCGGCGGAGGGCCTATGAGGACGTCGCCCTGCCGATCGGAAACGGTCAGACCATATCTCAGCCCAGCACCTTGGGGAGGTATCTGGAGGCCCTGGAGCTTCGGGGCAATGAACGGGTCCTCGAGGTTGGCACCGGGTCAGGCTATCAGGCGGCGTTGCTGTGTCACCTGGTCAGTCAGGTTGTGTCGCTGGAGAGAGTGCCGGGGCTGGCGACCGAGGCGCGCCGCAGCACGAGCGTCAG
>Ga0209536_100006276_pt1 | contig 18220 bp, 11 predicted proteins | sample DeeMarSeWOR28_12_FD_187461 | JGI IMG/M metagenome (GOLD analysis project Ga0209536, IMG submission 187461) | Marine sediment microbial communities from White Oak River estuary, North Carolina - WOR-2-8_12 (SPAdes) (version 2) | ecosystem: Environmental > Aquatic > Marine > Intertidal zone >... | reverse complement strand
ATGTCTCCAGGATCTCCGACTTCTCGTAGCGGCTTTCCAGCACTAGCGCCATTGCCATCTCGCGCACCTTGCGTACCGGCGAACGCCTAGCCGAGAGATACAGGTTTTTGACGAGTTGCTGAGTGATGGTGCTGCCGCCCTGAGCCACTCGTCGCGCCCGGAAGTTGGCGATTGTCGCTCCGGCTATCCGCCTGACGTCGATGCCCGAATGGTCGAAGAAGCGCTGATCTTCGATCGATAGTACCGCATCCACCAGATGAGGAGGGAAGTCACCTAGCGCCAGCGTGACTCTGTCTTCGTGCGCCAGGCCGTAGGCGGTGCGCAGCAGTTCGGGCTCGAGCGTGAAATAGCGGAGCCTCCGGCCGTCAGCCTCTCGGATGCTCGACACTTCCCCGTCGTAGCCGAGGCGTACGGTTACCACACCGCCAGGATCCAGCTGGTCCGCGATGCGAAAAGCGCGCCGACCGATGGTCCACTCGCGCGAGCCGAGGCGGTATTCACCAACCGTGACTCGATAGCGGCTGCTCCGGCGGTAGCCTAGTCGTTGCAGCCTTGACTCGATGGCACTGCGCTCCGCTATCTCACCAACCGCGAGCACCAGCGGGCGGGCGTAGAAACGAGTCGGAGTGCTGAGTGTTGCTTCGCCCAAGCGGGGCCGCACCAATGCTTCCAGTGCCACCGAGGCACTGGCAACACCTGCAACTGCCACTGTTGCTGCAGCCAAGACGGGGCCCCGCACTTGGCTACGGAGCTGGACTAGTCGTTGTACAAGGCGCATTGCTACCCCAGTTCGGTTGCCTGGGTGATCCAGATGCTTGGTCCGACCGACGTTCTGAACATTGGATGCACAACGGCCCTGGATTGTTGCGACCCCACCCTGGGTCACTACGGATGGTCGAGGCAAACGGTTACGATCGATCGGTCAGCGGGGTGGTGGTGTCGTGTCCGGCAGTCTGGTATCATCTGGGGTCGGGCGGGCGCGCGGGAGTGTAGAGCATCGACTACGTCAATCCTCGGAGGCAGAAGATGAGAAGGGCCAGCCTTTTCCTGAGGGTCGCGGTGCTGACGACCCTGCTCATTCCCACCGAAAATGCTTCCGGTTTGGCGCAGGAGAGCGACGGGAAGCGGGCCATGCGGATTGGAGACTACGCCCGGTGGCGCAGCATCGTGTCCGTGTCGCTGTCGGATGACGGGAACTGGATGACCTACGGATACCGTCGCCACAGGGGAGACGATACGCTCTACGTGAAGCACCTGGCAGGCGATGAGGAGTTCCAGGTGCCGCGGGGCTTGGATCCACAGTTCTCGGACGACTCGCGATGGGTTGCCTACGTCATAGCGACGCCGTTCGAGGAAGCGGAAGAACTGCGCAAGGATAACCAGCCGCTACCGCAGCGAGCCGGTCTGCTGGATCTCGCTACCGGTGACACGCTCACATGGGACAATATCACGTCACTCGAGTTCGCCAAGGGATCCGGTTACCTGGCGATCAAGAAGGCGGCGGCAGACACCAAAGCCGAGCACAAGGGTACGGATCTCTTGCTGCGGAATCTCTCGCGTGGCTATGACGAACTGCTCGGTAACGTCTCCGAGTTCGGCTTCAACAAAGCCGGCACGTTGTTGGCCCACACAGTCGACGCCGCTGGCAAAGGCGGCAACGGTCTATACGTCTCAGATCTGACGTCCGGAGTACGGCGGGTTCTAGACAGCGATACCCTGATCTATGCACAGCTGGCTTGGGATGAGGAGGGCACCGCGCTCGCTGCACTCAAAGGAGCCAAGCCCGACAGCGCTACCGAGCGCGAAAATAGGCTGGTTGCGTTCACGAACGTGGGTACGGACCCGGATCGGTGGGAACTGGATGCCTCCGCGATCCACGGGTTCCCCGATAGCATGGTGATCAGCGAGAGGGGCTCGCTTTCATGGAGCGAAGATCTGTCACGAGTCTTCTTCGGGATCAAGCGGCAGGAAGCGGAGTTCGATGAGGACGAGGAGGAGCCCGTTGCCAACGTCGACATCTTCCACTGGAACGACGATCGGCTCCAGACGGTCCAGGCACGGCGCGCCAACTCCGATCGCGACTTCACCTACAAGTCGGCTTTGATGCTACGAAGTGGTGAGTACGTGCAGCTCACCGACTCGACCATGCGGTTGATCGATATCACACGCAATGGGATCTGGGGTATCGGTAGAGACGATCGGGACTACGTCTCAGACTGGGAAGAAGACCAGGCCGACTACTATCGGGTCAATACTGCAACGGGAGAGCGCGATCTGATCGTTGCAGGCCAGAAGCGGACCTTGGGCCTCTCACCCGACAGCAAGCACTGGCTCTACTGGAAAGACGGTCATATCTGGGACTACGCGATCGACGCCGGCAGATCGGTGAATCTCACCGCGACCGCCAGGGTGAGCTTCGTGAACGAACAATTCGATCGCCCGGGCACCAAACCGCCCTACGGAGTCGCGGGTTGGACCAAAGATGGGAACGCTGTCGTGCTCAACCACCGCTACGACCTCTGGCTGCAGCCCTTGGACGGCAGCAGCGCGTCAGTGCTCACTGCAGGCGACGGTACCGAGAATCGGATCGAATTCCGCTACGTACGACTCGATCCGGAAGAGAGATTCATCGATCTGTCCCAGCCAGTGGTGTTGTCGGCCTATGGTGACCTGACCAAGCGTTACGGCTACTACGTGCTGGAGGACGGGCGCCTCGAGCAACGTGTTTATGCGGATATGAGAGTGGCCCAACTCCAGAAGGCCAAGCGAGCGGACAGGGTGCTGTTCACCAAAGAAACCTTTGTCGACTTCCCGAACTATCACGTGAGCGACATGAGGATGTCGCAAACGCGTCAGCTGACCGATGCCAACCCGTGGCAATCCGAGTACAACTGGGGCTACAACATCTTGATCGAGTACGAAAACAAGGAAGGCATTCCACTCCAAGGTGTTCTGAGCATTCCCGAGGACTATCAGCCGGGTCAAAGGTTACCATTGCTGGTGGACTTCTATGAGAAGCGATCACAAGAGCTGTATCGCTACTCACGCCTGGTGTTCCGCGACACACCGATGTTCGCCAAGTACGTGAGTAACGGTTATCTGGTGCTTTTGCCTGATGTCCACTTCAATACCAGAACCACGCACGACGATATGCTCGACTGCGTCGAAGCGGCGACACGCAAGGTGATTGAATTGGGTTACGCCGATCCGCAGCGGATCGGACTGCACGGCCACAGCTTCAGCGGTGGGGGAGGCTCCTACATTGCAACGCGGTCCACCATGTTTGCCGCCATCGTAGCCGGTGCCGCGCCGATCAATCTGGTGGGGGAGTTCAACATTCTGTTCCATGGGAGTGGTCAGAACAACCACGGGTACGACATCTACGGGCAGGGCAGGTATGGCACCAATCCGTTTGACGATTTCGAGCTATACCGGTCGCAGTCACCGATCACGTGGGTGGAGACGATGGATACGCCCTTGCTGTACTTGCACGGTACCGAGGACGGATCTGTCGAGTACAACCAGGGCATGGAGTTCTACAACGCGCTGAGGTTTCTGGGTAAGCCAATCATATTTGCATCATACCCGGGCGAGGGCCATCACCTGGCCAAGCTCGAGAACCAGAAGGACTTCATGACGCGCATGGAGCAGTTCTACGATCACTATCTCAAGGGCGAACCGGCGCCTGATTGGATGGTCGACGGTGTACCTTACCTGCAGAAGAAGCAGGCTGCCAAGGCGCTAATGGACGCGAGGGCGCCGAATGACGACGCACACCCCTAGGAGACTGCCATGCGCAACTGGAACCGCCGGGAATTCGTCGAGACGTCGGCGATGAGTCTAGCTGTGCTTACCACCGGAAAGCTTGGTTGGTCCCCGCCCGCCAGCGCGACCGTGGGCATGGTTACAGTTGATCGGGGTGGCCGGGTCAGCGCCATTCGGCGGGCCGTGGAACTCGTGGGTGCGCCGGAGTTGAGCGGCAAGTGGGTGGCGCTGAAACCCAACTTCAACAGCGCGCACGCGTTTCCGGGCTCAACGCACCCCGATACGCTCGAATCGATTGTTGGTCTCATCAAGGATCTTGGTGCCGCTCGGATAACCGTTGCTGACCGCAGCGGTATGGGGAATACGCACGAAGTAATGGAGAATCTGGGTGTGCTGCAACAGGCCGAAGTGCTCGGCTTCGAGGCACTGGCGCTGCAGGACCTACCACCCGAAGGGTGGGTCAAGGTCGACCATACCGACCTGCACTGGAGCCAGGGCTATCACCTGGGCAGCATATATCGACAGGCGGACGCCATCGTGCAGACGTGTTGCCTCAAGACGCACCGGTTTGGTGGCCATTTCACGTTGTCGCTCAAGAACAGTGTGGGAATGGTGGCCAAGCGGATCCCGGGGAACGAGCACGACTTCATGCGTGAGCTCCACGGTTCGGAACACCAGCGGCGCATGATCGCCGAGATCAATCTGTCCTATCGACCTGCAATCGTAGTGATGGATGCTGTCGAGTGCTTCACCGATCGCGGTCCGGAAACCGGTAACGTCGCGCGCCCCAACCTGATCCTGGCCGCAACCGACCGGGTAGCGCTCGACGCAGTCGGAGTGGCCATCCTGAGGGACAAGGGAACCACTCCCCAGGTATCGAACGGGCCGGTCTTCCGGCTGGAGCAGATCGAGCGTGCTGTGGAACTGGGTATCGGTGTCACGAGCCCAGATCAGATCGAGATCGTCACGGCCGATCCCGACGCTGAGCAGTACGCCGAGCGGCTGCGGACGATCCTCAGCTAACTGACCGCAGCCGGTGGCCGGGGCCCGTGCGGCGGCATCCCTTTAATGTACGAACGCCGGTCGCCAGTGAGCCAAAGAGACGCGCAAGCGCCGCACTGCCCTGTGTAGATAGGACTTCACTGCTGCCGGAGTGCAGCCCAGCTCACGAGCCGTGTCGGCGGTGCTCCGTCCCTCGAGCAGTCGCAGGACCACTACCTTGCGTTGGCGGACCGGAAGCTCGGACAGGGCCTGCCATATGTCGCGCCGCAAGTCGCTTCTCATCGCCTGCATGTCCGGGGCATCCTGGTGCTCTCCGGCACCGTACCAGCGATTGTGCCGCAGGAGGGCAACAGAGCGGGTCTGATGGTTGCGATGCGGCGCCCGCAGCTCCATGAGGCAGGCATTGCGGGCAATCGCCAGCGTCCAGCCCTCGGCGGACCCGGTTCCCCTGAACGAGTCTCGCTTCCTCAAAACTTGGAGCCACACGTCCTGTAGCACGTCCTTGGCCTCATCCAAGTCGGGTAGGTAGCGCCGTATGCGCGCGAGAAGCCTGGCCGAGTGTTGCTGGGCCAGGGCATTCAAATCCAGGGTGGCTGTAGGTGCAGTCATGGGCGCCTCTCACACTACACAAGGAATATCGATATTGACAATATATATATATCATATATGCATCAAGCTCGCAAGCCTTCCAGCCAGCCCAAGGCTGGTCCTGGTTACCTTTGGAACCCGGGGTGCCGTGGGCGGCTGAGGTGGCGGCACCCAGATTTCCCTTCAGGGCGGGAGGGTCCCGTGTGTTGCTCTGGTCGTCTTGCGTGGGTTGGGCGGTACGAGGTTGCCTTGGCATGGCTTGGGTTGGCTTCAGTGGCACTGGCAGCCTGCCAGCCGGATACGGATTCGAACGGTGGACGTTACGTGGTCACCACCGAATGGTTGGCTGACAACCTCGAAGATCCGTCGCTAGTGCTGCTCCACGTTGGGAGTGAGGAGGAGTTCGATCAGGAGCACATTCCCGGTGCGCGCCACGTTGGGCTGGCGAACGTGGCGGTCCGTCTCGACAGTGCCACTGGTCTGCGGAACGAGCTGCCGTTCCCTGAAGTGTTGCGCCAGGAGTTGGAGTCGCTCGGCATATCCGACGACTCCAAGGTCGTCGTCTACAGCGGGAGCGAGCGGGTGTTGGTCGCTACGCGTGTACTGTTCTCGTTGGACTATCTGGGATTGGGGGACCGCGCCGCGCTGCTGGATGGCGGCCTGCTCCAGTGGAAGCACGAGGGGCGGGCGGTTACGTCCGAGGTCGCTGCGGTCGAGCGTGGCAGTCTCACCGTCGGACCTGCCCGCGACTTGGTGGTCGATGCGGAATGGGTGGCCGCCAACTTGAACCGGGCCGGATACCGAGTGCTGGATGCCCGACCAGCCGGTCAATTCACGGGGCTGGAAGAGCAAGATGGTGTGAGGCCGGGGCACATAGCTGGTGCGGGTAACGTTCCGTTGACCGAACTGTTCGATGGATTCGGCAGGATCCGACATGCGGCAGAACTCGAGCGTGTATTCCGGGCTGCAGGCGTGGCACCTGGTGACACGATTGTAGCCTACTGTTTCACTGGTGTCTTGGGGTCGGGGATTGCGTTTGCCGCCAAGGCCTTGGGATACGAGGCTCTGCTGTACGACGGCTCGTATGAGGAATGGGGAGCCGATCCGGAGCGCCCGGTCGAGACCGGCAGGGGCGGGGCCAGGTAGATTCACCGCGCAATCCCGGTGTCGCGGTCTCCCGCTTTCCCGGCGGTCGATTCTCTGCTCCCCCGCTCCCCCGCACTCTGCAATCTAGGCTTCGTCTAACATCGTCCTGATTGCTGATATGTGTTTCGGAGTGGTGCCGCAGCAACCTCCTATTATTGCGACCTGCAGCGTCACGATTTGTCCGAGCACATCGGCCATGTAATCGGGTGTCTCGCCGTACACGACCTTGCCGTCCTCCGTCTGCGGCATACCGGCGTTGGGTTGGATTATGAGTGGTAGGTCGGTCGCAGCCTTAAACTCCTTGGCGATCTCGATCATGTTCTCGCTGCCGTTGCCACAATTGGAGCCGATGGCGTCCACGCCGGCGGCTGCCAAACCTGCTGCGGCAGCCGCAACACTCACGCCCATGACCGAGTAGTATCCCTTCGGTGTGGGGTCGAACGTCATGCAGGCCGCAACGGGAATTTGGGGTGCTATGTCCTTGGCGGCCTGCACTGCGAGCTTGGCTTCGGTCAGATCCGTCATGGTTTCCACGAACACGCAGTCGACGCCAGCGGCGACGAGACTTCGCATCTGGCGGTGAAACCCCTGATAAAGCTCATCCGGCGTCGCGTCGCCGTACGGCTCGAGCAGTTTGCCACTCGGCCCGCAAGACCCGGCCACGTAGCCACGGTCGCCGACCACTTCCCGAACGACACGCACGGCGACTTCATTCAGCACCTCGGTCTTGTCGGCCAGACCATAGGTGCTCAGCCGGGCAGGCGAGGCACCAAAAGTGTTGGTCGTGACTATCTCCGCACCGGCTTCCAAGTACAGCTGAGCGATTTGTTGCAGTGTCTCGGGATGGGACAGTGTGATCGACTCTGGGCAAGTACCCGGCCCGAGGCCACGGTCGAACAGCATGGTGCCCATGGCACCGTCAGCGACCAAGGGTCTTCCCTCTGTCAGCGCTGTGGCAAAAAGCTCCATTTTACCTGACGTTCAGCAAATTCTTGACCTGAACCACGGCGTTCGCAGCATCGAAACCATGCGCATCTGCGCCGATGTCGCGTGCGAAATCTGCGCTGACGGGTGCTCCGCCAACGATGGTCTTCAGCTGACCCGTGAGTCCTTCCCGCTTGATCAGGTCCACGACCTCACCCATGACCGGCATCGTTGTCGTCAGCAGTGCAGACATGCCGATCACCGCTGCATCCTGTTCCTGAGCGGCCTGCACCATTTTCTCCGGCGGGACATCGTTGCCCAGGTCTATCACTTCGAAACCGGCACCTTTCAGCATGATGCCGACCAGGTTCTTGCCGATGTCATGCAAGTCGCCGCGCACCGACCCGATCACAACCTTGCCGAGTGATGGAATGCCCTCCTTGATCAAAAGTGGCTTCAGCAGGTCCATGCCTGCGTACATGGCCCGGGCAGCCAGCAACACGTCTGGCAGGAAGATATCATGTACTCTGAACCGCTCACCGACCACATTCATCCCGGCAATGAGGCCCCGATCCAGGATACTCTTGGGCGACTTTCCTTGCTCGATGACCTGTTGCGTGACCTGTGCGACTTTCTGGTCGTTTCCGTCGATCACGCCGCTGGCAATCTCGGCGAGCAGATCCATATGTGTCTCCCTGCGTGTTTGTCGTTTCTCAGTCCGCAAACAAGGCTCGCAGCCGCTGTCGGCAGCTACGAGTCTCACAGTGTCTGCAGAACCCGTAAGTGATCGGGAAATTGTGAATTTCCCTCGGTCCGGCCACGATCACACCTGACACAGATTTGAGCGGCTCCATCAGGAAACTGTCCCTCAGGGTCACACCTATCTGCTCCGGTCTCAAAAAGTCGAACAGCTTCTTCTGCCCGCTTATGTGCCAGCCGCAATAGCCGGGGCTGTATCTCAAAACTCCGCCGCTTGCCGTCTGCCAGTCGCCGTGTATCAGGGAATCGCGGTAGCGTTGCTCCACCAGGTCCGCGATCCTGTCGGCGGCCACAGAAGCGGCACTGTCCAGCATGCAGGCCAGTGCAAAGTCGTTGGCTTCGAAGCGACGCCCGATCTCCTCGCCGGTCGCTGCGCCCAACGTGACCGTGAACAGGGCCAGCCGGTCGGCCCGATCGAAGATGTCGCCCACCGGAGTGTCCGCCTCGTTCCTACCCTCGCCGTGATAGACAACTGCGAAGTCGGACTTGGATATCTCACACAGGACGCCTGCCGGTGCGGCGGTGTCCGCCAGTAAGGCGCTGGCCTGGCTGTAGAGTCGGTCGACTTGCTGATTGACGCTGGCACCGGGCGGGATGCCCTGGCTCTCGAACACCGCGTTCCTGTCGGGCGCTACGTGCGAAGCGCTGAATTCAACGATCTGGGTCACAGTGCTTCGTGCGGCAGAGCGTCCATACCGTAACGCTTAGCCTCGTTCTTCATGAGCTTGGTGAGCTCGGACTTGACATCACCGGCCAGAGACGACGGAGTGTATTGCGCAGTGAGCCGCTCGACCTCTGCATGCGCTCGCTCTCCCAGAGTACTGTGGCCTTCTTCGCGCCAGCGTGAGCGGTTGGCTCGGTCGATGGCAGGGCCCGGCATGTAGTGTTCGAGCTTGAGATGCGCGCGTGTGTGGTTCGAGATCAGCAGGTGTTTCTCCCTCAGTAGTTCCTCGAAGAGCGGCAGGGCAGGGAAGTCGTCCCGCGGCGTGATGCCCTGGACTAATCGCCGCGTCATGCCGCAGATCTCGTTGTCCAAAACCAGTTTTTCCAAACTGAAGCAACTCTCGAAATCGAGCATGCCGGGTCCGGATACGTTGTTCACGCCCGCCAGCGCTGCGAGCGTCGCACCCATAGACGACTCCAGCCCAATCTGAGCGTCGAGTAGCTTCGCATCACTCATGCCCATGTATGCCTGGGTCGGCAGACCAAGATGCTTGCCGATCTCGTTGTAGGCACAGTCTATCATCATCGTTTCGACCGCGCCCATGGGTGTGGTCTCGTAGCGCATGTCGAAGATCGCAGGCGATCCGCCGTAGAGCGCAGGAGTGCCTGGGTTGGTGAGTTGGCTGATGACGATGCCGCTGAGTGTCTCGGCTGTGTGTTGCACCAGAGTCCCAACCAACGTAACAGGAGCTACGAATCCCGACAGCGGCATCGAGACGTATTCCACCGGGATCGAAAGCTGCGCGCAGTCCACAACGTTTTGCGATGTGACGTCGCTCCACTTGAGAGGAGCGGTCGGGCAGCACGAGAATATCGCGAGCGGCTTCGCCGCCAGCTCTTCCCGGGAACCCCGCACAGCAAGCTGCAGATCCCTCATGATATTGAATGCGTCGGCCGTAAATGCGCCGGTGACTACCGGTTTCTCTCCGAACATCAGGCTCAAGAACAGCCGGTAGCTGTCCGAGATGTTGTGATGCACATCGCTTGGAATCATCGCCGTACTTTGAGAGGCGATGTTTTCCAGCCGGGCAACGACCTTCACGTACTTGACGTAGTCACTGGTCGTCGGTGCACGAACATCCTGCGCGCCGTTGTCGAGCACGTTGATGGCTGCCGAGCCGGGAGTGAAATGAACGTTGTCTCCGGAGAGATCGTGCGTCTTGTGTCCGTGCACGTCATACAGGGCGAAGCCTCCGGCGACAGTCCACAACGCATCATCGATCATCTCCTCTGTCAAATACGCCCGCTTCGTTGCGGCCGTGACCCTTGCACCGTGATCGGATAGCAGCGACAAGACTCCATCGTTGTGTATCTCGACGCCGAGTTGGCACAGAGTGCCACGTGCTTCGGCAACGATGCGTTCGAGCAGCTCGTCGCTCAGGAATCTCAGGATCGGTCTCATTGATGGTCCCGCCGGATTGTTAACGTCGCCGAGTTCGATATCCCGCTTGGTTTCGCGGGCTGTCTGAACGAAGGTAGCGACGGTCATCCAAATGCGCTATCGCTGCATGGCCGCTGGTCGTCGCGGGCCTCTCGCGGAGTGTTCCGATCGATGGCATGTTACGATGTGATGCCCGAGCATGCGGAAGCATGCCGGAAGCAACGTACGATCAAAGGAGACTCCTTCAATGCCACGTGTACTTGTGTTTTCGCTGTTTGTCGCGTCGTTGGCTAGCGGCCCCCGAGCGTGGTCGCAGCAGGTGGAGCAGATGACCGACAGTTTGTTCGCCCAACTGGAATACCGCCATATCGGACCGGTGGGAAACCGGGTGAGTGCGGTGGTCGGTGTGCCGGGCGATCCAAACACCTATTACTTCGGGTCGGCCTCCGGCGGGGTCTTCAAGAGTAGCGACGGCGGAGTGCATTGGGATCCGGTCTTCGATGGTCAGCCGGCTGCGTCAATCGGGTCAATGGCGATCGATCCCGTAAATCCGAATATCGTATGGGTCGGGACGGGCGAGGCGCACATCAGGAGCAACGTTTCTATAGGCAACGGGATCTACAAATCGACGGACGGGGGGAAGACTTGGTCCCATATGGGGTTGGAACGGACCGGCCGAATCAGTCGCATCCGCATCCACCCGACGAATCCCGACATCGTGTTCGCGGCTGCGCTGGGCCACTTGTATGGGCCGCAGCAGGAGAAGGGCGTCTTCCGGACCACAGATGGCGGCGCCACGTGGGAACGGGTTCTCTTCGCTGACGAGAATACCGGTGCGTCCGACCTGATCGTGGACCCCAACAACCCCACGATCTTGTTCGCTGGCATGTGGCCGATGGTGATTTGGACTTGGGGAAGACAGAGTGGAGGTCCGAACGGCGGCTTGTACATGTCGCGGGACGGCGGCGACACGTGGGTGAAACTCAGCGGTAACGGACTGCCCGATCCTCCGCTGGGGAAAGTCGCTCTGGCCGTGTCACGGGATAATTCGGAGCGGATCTACGCATTGATCGAAACGAACTCGAACCGCGAGTTCGCGGAGTTGGACGATCACCAGGGCGTTTTGTGGAGGTCGGACGATGGCGGCGAATCGTGGCGCATGGTCAACGGAGATCATACGCTGGTCCAGCGACCGCACTACTACTCTCGGGTCGTGGCCGCACCGGATGACCACAACGAAGTCCATTTCCTGGCAACATCCTTCACTACTTCGCTCGACGGTGGGCTAACGATCACGCGTGGCGGCGCAGGTGGCGACAACCACGACATGTGGATTGATCCATTGATGCCGGATCGGTGGATCGTGGGGAACGACGGCGGCATAAGTATTTCCACCACCCGCGGGCGGAGTTGGATGCGGCCGCGGCTGCCGATTGCCCAGATGTACCATGTCTACACCGATAACCAGATTCCTTACTTCGTGTACGGCAATCGACAGGATGGCGCATCGCACCGTGGCCCCAGTAACAGCCTCACCGGGTCGAGCATTCCGATCGGTGAGTGGCACTCTGTCGGAGGCTGCGAGTCGGGCTTCGCAATACCGGATCCGGTAGACAACGACATCGTGTGGTCGGGCTGTTACGAGGGAATCCTCGACCGCTACGATCTCAGAACGGGCCACGCTCGCAACGTGAGCGTGTGGCCGGACAATCCGGAGGGATGGCCGGCCGCGCCACTGAGATATCGGTTCCAATGGACGTTTCCGATTGCCATATCGCCACACGATCACAACCGAGTCTATGTCGGCAGCCAGCATGTACATCAGACCACTGACGGCGGCCACAGTTGGGCGGTGATCAGTCCGGATCTGACCACCAACGACAAGAGCATTCAGGAGAAGACTGGTGGGCTCACCCCTGACGACGCCAGTCCGACATATGCGGCGGTGTTGTTTGCCATAGCAGAGTCACCCGTGCAAGAAGGACTGGTCTGGGCGGGCTCAAACGACGGATTGGTGCACGTGACGCGCGACGGTGGCGCCACTTGGACCGACGTCACCGAGAACATTCCCGATCTGCCTCCTCGAGGGACGATCAGCAACATCGAGCCGTCACGCTATGATGCGGCTACTGCATACCTATCGGTTGATTTTCACCAAGTGAACAACACCGACCCATACGCCTACAAGACCAGTGACTATGGACAGAGTTGGAGACTGATCAGCGAGAGCATTCCCCGCAGTGTCTTCAGCTACGTGCATGTTGTGCGCGAAGACCCGATACGTCCCGATCTGCTGTATTTGGGAACCGAGAACTCGCTCTATGTCTCGTTCAACGACGGGGAGGATTGGGTACCACTCCAGGTAAATCTGCCGCACACGCCGGTGCACTGGCTCACTATACAGGAGCACTTCAACGATCTGGTGGTGGCGACCTACGGCAGGGGTTTCTGGGTCCTGGATGACATCACACCAGTGCAGCAGCTCACGGATGACGTGATGGCGTCTAGCGCTCACTTGTTTGAACCGAGGCCGGCCTATCGATTCAGGTTCAAGGAATCTCCGGTGAGCCAGCCGGGAGATCCCGGCGCAGGACACAATCCACAATACGGAGCATCGATTCACTACTACCTGGGTGAATCTCCCGATGACAACATCGCGTTGAGCATTCTGGATTCGAGTGGTGCGGTGGTGAGGAGGCTCGGGTCTCCGCCTGCCCAACCCGGCATCAACCGGGTGTATTGGGACCTTCGTTACGAGTCGTCGGACCCGGCGCGGATGCGCACCAAGGTGCTGGAGCACTCGCATGTGCCCATCGGCGACGACGGCTGGCGGCCCGCCGGCGAGACCGGTAGGGTGACGCCGCTAGCGCCCCCGGGCGAGTACACTGTGCGCCTCGCCGTGGGTGAGAACGAGTTCACTCGAACGCTGATAGTCCTCAAGGACCCCAATTCGGCCGGAACGGAAAGTGACATTCGCGGGCAGTTCGAAGTGCTGCTTCAGCTTCGCGATGAGGCCAACCAGATAGTTGCTCTCATCAACGAGGCCGAATCGGTGCGCGAGCAGATCATCCGGCTCGGCGATCGTATTAGGGGACGTGATGGCGTGGACACCGTCATGGCGACGGCGAGTGATCTCGATCAGAAGCTGATCGACTTGGAGATGACCCTGACCGACTTGAGAATGTCCGGTGGCACGGCGGGCCAGGACCGGCTGCGCTGGCCGAGGCAACTCTACGCCAAGATCACGAGCCTGGCCGGATACATCGGAGGGTCCGACTTCGTGCCAACGACTCAGCAGATCGAAGTGCACCAGCGGCTACAGGGGTTGCTGCGCGAAGCGCAGGAACGGATGCGAGAGCTGCGGTCCCGAGATGTGACGACCTTGAACGAGCTGCTGGCTGAACTGGGGCTTGGGGCTATAGTGACGGCTGATAGTGAGCCATGAGCTGTGAACTCAATCGCGGGATCTAGCGAACGGAAGGGTAGGCCCGGGATTGCAGATCGCAGATTGCAGACCACAGAATGTCGATGGACAGTCCCATCCCCATTCTGCGGCCTGCAATCTGAAATCTGCAATCGGACAGTCTGGTGTCAGATTCCCGTGTAGGGTTCGAATTGGGCCGCAGAACGACCGCAAACCTCGCCGGAAACTGTGCTGTTCGGGGTGGTTCCGGTCGTATACGACACGTCAAAATTCAGATCGATCGCGCAGCTTCCCACGCGGCCATCGCCGGTGGTGAATTCGAAACCGCCGATTTGACTGCCGGAGGCGGCGAAGGACTCCTGACCGATGGTGAAGTTCATGTCGTACACGATGCCCGGAGGATTCGACAGGGTCAGCGTCTGTGTCTCCGCCGTGACCGCGCACGTGTTGAAGTTCAGGGTGAGCCGCATCGAGAGGTCGCTCTCGAACGTTTCGTCGTCAACGGTGCCTTCGACCTTACCCGTGACCCCGATCGTCCCGGACTCACACGGTGCGGTCTCGTTCACGCTCTGATCGACTGAAATGGTCCCCAGAGATGCCAGCATCGGTCCGTCGGGGGCCCGTACCAGGTGCGGCGATCCGCCGATTCCTCCGATCGCGGCCCCCAACGCGTTGAACAGCGCTTGAATCTCGCCGTCGCTGAGTTGATCGCCCGAGTTTACGCCGAGCACAGCCTCGTCGCCGCCGCATCCGGCCAGTGCAATCGACAGTCCTGTGGCAATTCCAAATACGAGTCGTGACCTGCGCATGCGTACGTCCTCACATTCTCGTTCTCCGATGGGATGTTTCGAACACCGGATCTACCCCGGTGGATTGACTGATCCCATCGTACGGCCAGGACACGGCTTGAACTGTGGCATCGATCACTTTTTGACATGCGCTCGCGGAATATCTGCTGTGATTTTCGCGGAGCGGGGAGCGGGGCTGTGCGCTAAGCACCTCTGCGAACCGTATCGAGGACATGCACCCGGCTGACACTCGCCTTCTGAGTGGCAGAGGTGAACATCAATCGGGGCTTCTTCGGCCCGCGTTTGCAGCACTCGGTGGTATCGTGTCTGCAGGTGGTATCGTGTCTGCCGGCGATATCGAATCTCGCGCCGGCATGGAATCCCGCGCAGTCGCCGAGTCGCCCGGTGACAGCGAGTCTCCCGCCTGCAGGGAATCCACCACAGCCAGGGAATCACCGATCGATGCCGAGTCTACTGCCATCGAGTCTGCTGCTGGGACGGCCGCTTGCCCGGGCCCAGGAGCAACTGCGGCTGGTGTCGCAGGCGTGATCGGAGTCTCAGCTTGGTTCCAACAGCGCCAGGTTGCCTCGGTGTTCGCATAGCCGATCCGAGGAAGGACCTGAAACAACGCGAGTCCCAGTCCCCAGAGAAACACCCCTAGGGCCAGCACGTGGGGGATTGCCAACCGCGCCCGCCAGGCGTGGATCGCAGCCCATATCCCCACGGCCACCACTGCCATTACAGCCAGCAGATACAGCCCCAAGCCGGCACCACAAGCGTTGCCATACGGCCACTGGGTCATCGCCACCGCCAATACCACTCCGGCCGACACACTTATCCATGCGAACAGCGGAGAATGACGCCGGATCGTATCCGCCACGGTCCGTGTAACTGGCCGCTTACCCGGCTTTCCTGCTGGTAGGGCGGGTTTCGCTGGCTTGGCATCTGCTTTTGGCGGTGAGTCCTCGTCAGGGAATTGTGCCAGCAGTTTATCGATGCGGTCCAAATCGAAGTCTTTCTTCTTTTTACCCACCCTGGTGCCTCACCGTTCGTGTTGCGATCAATCCGCTCCGAATGATGGAGCCGAGCACGGCTCACAACTGTAATTAAGTCGATTGGCCGGCACGTAAGAAGAGCAGGTGTTTCAGCGTGGAGCGGTCGCCGTGATCCGCGCTTCTCAACTGTGACCCTGGCGGATTCGCCTATCGGTGCGTCATGGCGAGCGGAGCGAGATCATGGGATCCACTTTCGCCGCTCGCATTGCCGGGGCCATGGTAGCGCCCACGGCTGCAGCTGCTAGCAGGGTAATTCCGACACCTAGAGACAGAGGATCGAATGGCGTGACTCCGACCAGGAACGCTTTGATGAGCTGAGTCAGGACCAGTACCACGGGGAGACCCACCAACGCGCCCAAACCTGCAAGCGCCGCCCCCTCACGGACTATCAACTGAACGACCGTCCAAGGCTTGGCTCCCAGTGCGATCCGGATTCCCACTTCTCTCGTCCGCTGGCTCACCGCAAATGCCATCACTCCGTAGATACCCATCATCGCCAGTCCCAGAGCGACCACACCAGCTACACCGAGCACCGCAGACACGATCCGGTACGGCAGCACTGCGTTTCGTGTGAGGCTCGTCATCGGCCGGCTCTCGACGATCGGGAGATCGGCGTCGATAGCGTGGATCACTTCCCGCGCCAGCGGCAAGACGTTGCGCGGATCACCTCGAGTGCGAATGTGTACCCGCATCGAGAGTTGGGGGTCCTGGCCTGAAGGCGCCCAGATGAAAGGGGTGGCCGCCTCTGTGATGGACTCGTACTTGGCATCGCGCACCACTCCGATTACTTCGGCGTAGTCGTCGAGCTTCACCCGCTTGCCGATGGGATCCTCGCCGGGCCAGAATCGGTCGGCGAAGGCCTCATTGACCAGTGTGACGGGAGACGATCCCTCGGTGTCGGTCTCCCGAAACTCCCGGCCTCGCACCAACGGCATTCGGACCAGGTCGAAATATCCTGGCGACACCACATTGTACGAGACCACCAAGTACTCATTGGGACCGAGTTCGTAAGCTTCGGGCTCAATCCCACCGTGTCGCATGCTCCCCCCCTCCAACGGTACTCTGCGTCCCAGAGCGACTCCCTCTACCTGATGTATTGCCTGCAACCGGGCCATGAGTTCGTCGTAGAATTGCGCTGCTTCTGCCTCGTCGTACTGGCGGTGACCGAGATTCACTGACACGACGGCGATCTTCTCGGGATCGAAACCGATGTCCACCTGTTGCGCCTGTTGCAGGCTGCGCAGCAGCAGCGTGGCGCTGAGGACCAGCACGAGAGAGCCTGCCACCTGGGCGACAACCAGTAGGCTGCGGATGCTGAATCGGCCGAATCGGGTACCCAAGTCGAGACCCTTGAGTGCGGGAACCAGTTCCGGCCGCGACGCCTTGAGTGCGGGTACCAGGCCGAATGCAATCCCGGTCAATATGGTCAGCGCCAGGGCGAATGACGCGACGCGCCAATCGACGGTCACGTCGATCAAACGCGAGGCAAGCAGACGCGAGATCCAATGAATGACGAGCAGGCCGAGACCGCCGGCCAGAGCTGCGAGGACGAGGCTCTCAATCAGCAGTTGGCCCACCAGTCGTTTTCTGCTCGCGCCCAGGGCCAGCCGCACCGCAATCTCGGAGCGGCGCCGCCACGCTCGGCTGAGTAATAGGTTGGCGACATTGGAACAGGCTATCAGCAGCACCAGCGCGATTACCACCGCCACCGCGCCGAACATGGCAGCGACTTGAGCACGCTGATCGGGCGTGATGGCTACCGCCCGGCTCGGAAGCACGGTTACTCTACGCGGTTCACCGGTGTAGTTGGTCCAGTAGTCCGGGAAATCCTGGAGCAACCGCTCTCCCACGAGGTCGAGCTGGGCCTGTAGCTGCTCCGGCGTCGCACCGGCCGCCATGCGACCCAACAGCGAGAGTCCGAGGTAGCCGCGTTCGTTCCTGATATGCTCTGCGATTGGGATCCAGACTTCGACTGGTGTCGGCTCGTTGTGAGCCAGCAGACCTGCGGGAGCGACTCCCACGATGGTGTGCTGCCTGCCGTCTAGCCGGATCTGCTGGCCCAGCACCGCCGGATCGCCGCCGAACCGACGCTGCCACAGCCCAGTGCTGATTACCGCCACCCGCTGCCCGGGCGCGGCGTCGTCGGGGACAAAACCACGACCCAAGGGCATCCGCACGCCAAGCAGTTCGAAGTAGTTCTCCGAGACGCTCAGACCGCGGACCCTGCTCGAAGCATTGGACTCGGTCGTGAGGGTGAGATCGGTCGCCTGGAAGGCAGCCAGGCCTGCCAGCATGGGGGTACGCTCACCGATATCGGCCAGCTCGGGGTGCGAGAACGGCCCGTAGATCTCATCCGGCGAGAAACTGGCATACAATCGCACGAGGTTTTCTGGACGGTACACATGCGGAGCAGGCCGGAGCAGTGCGGCGTTGACCACGCTGAAGACGGACGTGGCCAGTGCGATTCCAAATCCCAGCGACAGGACCGAGACCGCCAGGAACGTGGGCTCGCGCGCCAGCGTGCGGACCGCATAGCGCAGGTCGCGGCCGATATGGTCCAAAGCCGCACCGATTCTGGGCTTGTTGGCCGGACTCCAGCGCGGCGTCCGGCCCGACGAACCGGAACCCGGTTTCGCCTTTTGCAGGGTTCTCGCTGGGGTGGGGG
>Ga0209536_100006275_pt1 | contig 18220 bp, 12 predicted proteins | sample DeeMarSeWOR28_12_FD_187461 | JGI IMG/M metagenome (GOLD analysis project Ga0209536, IMG submission 187461) | Marine sediment microbial communities from White Oak River estuary, North Carolina - WOR-2-8_12 (SPAdes) (version 2) | ecosystem: Environmental > Aquatic > Marine > Intertidal zone >... | reverse complement strand
GATCCACCCCGCCACGATCACGATCACCGCCCACGCCGCGATGGCGACGATCCGAGCTCGCGCAGTCACCGGTGTGCCGTTCCCTCAGGAGCGGGCCGCGCCGGAGCGGCGCGATCCGTCCGGCCTGGCTCGTCCAAGCAGGGTGCGGCGCATCCACATCTCCCCGACCGCCGCGGCGGGACTGGCGAGGAAGGCGTCGACCTCGACGTAGCAGGCGAGAAAGCACCGCCGCGCGCATTCGGGCTCGGCGGTCAGCTCGGCCTCCTGCCGCATGAGCTCGTAGAGGCTGGGATAGTCCTGCAGGTTCACGGCGCGCCGGGCGATCCGCTGGCACGGGAAGTAGACCCTGCCGTCCGGCTCGACCCGCGGCGACACGAACGGAAAGCAGCGGTGCTCGGTGAAGTCGCGAATGGCGCGGAGGTAGCCGGTCGAGCAGGCGAGCGGCCGGCCCTCCGACTTGAGGCGGATGAGGCGATCGATGAGATCGGTGTACGCCCGACTGCCGCGCAGCGCCTGATGTGGGTAGAACCGCCCGTGCTCGGGAGAGACGCTCAGCGTGGCACCCATCTCCTCGCAGAAGTCCAGCACGCGTTCGATCCCGGCGATCGTTTCGGGCGCGACGACTGAGTGCAGGCTCAGGGCGAACCCGTGCTCCCGCGACAGCGCCGCGCACCGGCGGATCGCCTCCAGGATGGGGGCGGTCGACCCGGGCAGGCACGTCATCGTTTCATTGACGTCGCACTCGAGCGCATCGAGGCTGATGACGACATGGTCGAGCAGCGGGAGCACGTCGAGCACGCGGCGGATCAGCAGGCCGTTGGTGCTCAGCAACAGCGGATGGAAGGCAAGCGCACGGGCGCGCCGGATGATCGTGGTGATCCCCGGGTGCAGGAGCGGCTCACCGCCCGTCAGGTTCAGCGCGGGGTTCTTCGGACGGATCTTGTCCAGGAGGGCGAGTGCGAGCTCCACCGGCAGCTCCGGCTCCGGACCGGGCGGGTAACAGTAGCGGCAACGCAGATTGCACCGCTTGGTGACGTAGAAGTTGGTCATCAGCGGCAGGAATCCCCGGGTTCCCCGACGCACGGACCACACGTCGACCAGGAAATTGCGGACCAGCTCGGTGTACGCGCTCGCTCCCGGCACGGGTCCTCCTCCCATCAGCGGGTCGCCGGCCCGATTTCGTGCTCGAGGATCTCGATCTGCTTCTGCCGCAGGGACATCGGTCCACTCCCGGCCGATGGCGGCGCGCGATCGACGACGCGCAGCAGCCGCACGAAACGCTGCAACGCGGTGACGTTGCTGAATGCCGCGAGCACGATCACCATGGCCGCGAGCGGCATGACCGGCACCTCGCTCGCCACGAGCCCCACGCGGTCCGCGCCCGCCTGCACCGCGCGCGCGATGGCATCGTGCAGCGGCGTGAAGACCAGCCCGACGCTGATCAGGGTGACCCGATCCTGGCGGCGCAGGAGTCCGACGCGGAGCTCGACGCCGTGCGACTTGGCGAGCGCCATCAGATAGCTCGTCATCATCGAGCCGACGAGGGCCACGATGGCGGCGGCCGCGATGATCGTGTGTGCCCGCTGCTCGAAGTACACGACGAGCGCGAGATACACGGCGGCGTCCGAGTACCGGTCGAGGGTGGAATCCAGCACCGCTCCCGCCTTCGTCACGCGGCCGGTCAGCACGGCCACCTTGCCGTCGACGAAGTCCAGGATCCCCCCGATCACGAGACACCCGAAGGCCAGGAGGAGCCGATCCCGCAGGATCGCCACGGAGGCGGCCACGGTGAGCCCGAAGGCGAGGATCGTCAGCCAGTTGGGATCGACGCGGGCGATCACCAGTCGGCGGATGGCCGGGACGAGCGTCCGCAGGAAGATGGCATCGAGCCAATCGGGGATCAGACCGCTCGCGAGCCCGGGCCCGCCGGGCCGCGGCGCGCGTTGCGATTCAGAGGGGTCGGTCATCGAAGCTCCTCATTCCGCCGTCGCGGGCACGGGCTGCAGTACCCGCAGGCCGGCGCGTTGCACGGCGAACCCGACCGGAGTCCGGCCCGCCGGCTCTCCATCCGCGAAGACCTCGTGCCCCGTACCGGCATGCACCGTCACGCGCCGACCGGCGCGGAGGATGCACGCGGGATGGGAGGTGTGCGTGCCACGGAAGATCTTCGGGAACTGCCGCAGCAGGGTGGCTCGCGTGACGGCCGAAACGATGCAGACGTCCAGCGCACCATCGTCCATGCGCGCGCGCGGCGCGATCCGCATCCCGCCTCCGTAGCAGGCCCCGTTCGCGACGGCCACGAGTGTGACGGGTCCCTGCCACCGCCACCCGTCGACCTCCACCTCGACGTCGAATGGGCGGTAGTGCGCGAGCGCCCGCAGCACGCACGCGACGTAGCCCGCCGTCCCGCCGAAGTACCCTGCGCCCTGCCGCGCCAGCCGGTTCACCTCGGCGTCGAAGCCGACGCAGGCGACGGATCCGTACGGCACGCCGCCCGCGGTGGCGAGGTCGATCTCGCGGACGGTCAGGGAACCCCGGCGCAGCAACTCCGCGACCGTACGGCCGGTGAGACCGAGGTTGCGCGCGAAGTCGTTGCCCCGACCCGCAGGCAGAACGCCGAACGGCAGGCTCTCGTCCGCCAGTGCGGCGAGGGCGCCGTGCACGGTTCCGTCCCCGCCGACGAGGACGATCCCCTCCGTGCCGCACGCCGCCGACTGCCGAATCCGGTCTCGGGCCTCGGCCGCACTGTCGGTCACGGCCCACTCCACGTCGTGCGGCACGTCGCGCCGCGCGCGCCACTGCGCCGCGCAGCGCAGCGCGGAGCCGCCTCCGGCCCGTCGGTTAACGACCGCCAGCAGTCGCATGCCGCTTCTCCTGCCACGCTCTCGCCTGCATGACGAATCCTTCGAGCAGGCCGTGCATGTGCGCGCCGCGCCGTCCGTCGTACTCCAGATGCAGCAGGGGGAACCCCTCGAGGTCGGCAGACACGCGGTGCCCGATGGCCTCGACGATCCGGCCGACCATGCACCCGAACGGCGACACGTGGATCGCGCCGCTCACCCCACGGCGGTACAGATCGATGGTGCGCCCGATGCCGACGACGGTTTCTCCCTCGAAGGTGTTCGGCACGTAGGGGCTGGCGAGCCCGAGCAGTCGCTCGACCGACGGATACCCGACATTGGCGAGCCGCCCGCGTACGGCCCGGGTGAGGCGGGTCATCGCCAGGCGCTGGAGCACGTCGATGGCCCGGAGCGCGAGAAGGCGTCGCGTCTGACGCTCGTACCGGCAGTGGAGCCGAGCGGTCCAGTTGGTGTACAGCACCCACTCGCACAGCGACGGGTACCAGACGTCGACGCCCATCTCCTCCAGGGCATCCGCCAGGTCGGCGTTCGCGGCCGCGTTGCACCGCACGTAGTTCTCGCCGAGCAGGCCGACGGTCAGGGGACGCGTACCGTTGTGCTGCGGCAGCGCGTCGAGCGCATCGAACCCCTTCCGCAACGCCCCGGGCAGCGCATGACGTCGCTCGACGGCGTCGGCGAGCGCACCGAGCTGCGCACGATAGACCCCGTCGGCTTCCGCGCGATCGGTCGCCCGCACCCGGCACGCCCGCCACTTGCGAAACAGCAGATCGGCCGCGACGGTGCCCTCCCATGCACGCCGCTGGAATCCCGCCGGCACCATGCCGAACTTCTCGTAGAACTCCGGGTCCTGGCTCGCGTTGAAGATCGGCACGTCGGCGTGGCCGCGGTCGTCCAGGACGACGCGCTGCAGCCAGGGATACTGTCCGAGGCGACACGGTCCGTCGCCGGCGATCATGAAGAACGCCGGGGCCGGGTCCTCCGGCCGCTGCCGCTCGAGTTGCCGCAGCATGTCCCCGAGCACGAACGCGCACGGCAGGCACTCCGTTCCGTCCACCGCCGCGCGGCCGAGGGCGATCGACTCCTCGTCCGGCGGAGGCAGCACGGCGGCATCGACGCCGCACGAGCGGAACGCGGCGGCGAACACCTCCGCGTGGTCGGACATCCGCGGCACGTACAGGCGTCGGGTCTCGAGATCCCGTCCGCCGACCCGACCGGGTGGGGGCGGCGGCCGATTCGGCATGCGTCGCTTCGTGCCGAGGGCCCAGCGAAACGCCTCGAGCCGGGTGTGGATGCCGTTGAACTCGCTGTGCTCGTCCACCTCCAGCTCCAGCAGCGGGATGTCACCCAGTTCGCGGCGGAGCATGTGGAGGATGAACGAGTCGGGTCCGCAGCCGAAGCTGGACACGCTGATCGCGGCCACGTCCCGGAGCGCCCGCAGCGCCCGCGCGCTCTGCAGCAGCCGTTTCCCGTAGAACCAGTACATGCCGTGCAGGGCGACGCTCGTGCAGGGCTCGTCGCGTACCATGTCGGACGGCACGCCGGTGAGTCCGACGTCGTTCAGGACCCGCGTGAGCCGGAGCCGGATCTGCGGATCGCCGACGACGTAGGCGCGGGAGAGGACGACGGCGGTGGGTCGCTCGCGTCGCCGGGCGAGCACCTCGTCGCCCCGGCGCAGCATGGCGTCGCGGAACGCCTGCTGGGCGGCCCTTCCCTCGCTGACGGCCTGCCGCGCGGCGGCCGGCCGCGCTCCGAGCCTCCGGGCGAACGTCATGAGGTCGCGATCGGCCAGACGGGGCATGCCCAATCGAAGGCGCGGGATCAGCAACTCGACGTCTCCGTCGAGGAGCGCCCGGGCCGTGTACGGCCATCCCTGGACGGCGGGGCACGCGTGATCGAGACGCTCGGGAGCCGTACCGTCGCTGAGACTCGCCACCGACGGCAGCAGGATCCGACGAACCCCCGCCGTCGCGAGGGCAGTCACGTGCCCGTACGCGATGGTCAGCGGAAGGCACGTGCCGCGATGGGCGATGGCGGCTCCCTGCTCCACCATGGCGGTGGTCGTGTCCGGGGACAGCGCATAGGGAATGCCGAGACGATCGAGGAACGCCGCCCAGAACGGCAGCTGTTCGTGGAACAGGAGCGCCCGTGGGAGACCGATCGCGCCTTCGGTCTGCGGCGGGACGTCGTGCACCCATTCGTGCAGCGCGGCATCCCGCTCCGCGAAGAGATCGAGGCGCGGTGTCGCAGCCTCCCCGGCGGCACGTCCCTCGTAGCGATCGCAGAGCCCGCCCGCGAAGAACCGCTGGTGTGACGGACCGCGGGTGAGGTGGATGGTGCATCGGTTGTCGCACTGCCGGCAGCCGAAGCTGCGCGTCCTGATGCTCGATCGATCGAACGACTCGACGCCGCGGAACCGTGAGGCGCGGGGGCGGTGCCGGGAAGCGAGGAGCGCGACACCGATGGCCCCGGCGGTGTCGTTGAAGGGGTGCACCGTGACATCCCGCTGGAGCACGTTGCGGATTGCCGCCACCACCGCTTCATTCGCCGCCACGCCGCCCTGGAATACGATCCGGTCTCCGACGGGGTGACGCCCGACCACCCGGCTCAGGTAGTTCCTGACCACCGCGTACGCCAGACCGGCTGCGAGATCTTCCCGCGCGCAGCCTTCCTGCAGGTGACGCGCGACCTCCGATCCCATGAACACCGTGCACCGCTCGCCCAGCTCGATCGGCAGCGCCGCGCGGAGCGCCTCGCGGGCGAACTCCCCCTCGATCTGGAGGCCCAGCAGCGACGACATCTCCTCCAGGAACGACCCGGTGCCGGCGGAGCAGACCTTGTTCATCTCGAAGCCGACGACGGCGCGGTTCTCGATCCGGATGAACTTGGAGTCCTGCCCCCCGATGTCGAAGACGGTGTCCGCGTGCGGGAAGAACGCCACGCAGCCCGCGGCGTGGGCGGTGATCTCGTTGACGGCAAGGTCGGCGCCGATCATCTCGGCGACGAAGCGCCGGCCGGAACCCGTGACGCCGACCGCGTCGGGCGCGAGCCTTCCCTCCCGCCGTTCCAGCTCTCGCAGCACGCGGTCCACGGCGGTGAGCGGATCGCCCTGCGTCGCGACGGACATCGTCGTGCGGACGGCCCCGTCCGGCTCGATCCAGGCGAGATTGGTGCTCGTGGAGCCGATGTCGACCCCGACGATCCCCCCGTCGATCGGCCTCGTCGAGCGTGCCACCGGCCGGGCTGCCTTGCCGGTTCCGTTGGCGGACAGCCGCGGCAGGAAGACTCGCGGCCCCGCCGGCGGAGCCGTCGACGCCGCGATGGACAGCACCTCCTGAAGCGCCACCGACTGCTCGCTCGCCGAACACCGGGCCGCGTCGAGCGCTCCCACCGCCCCGGCAAACGCCGGCTCTGCCGGCACGAGGACGTCGGCGCCCTCGAGCTGGAGGGCCTCCCGTACGGCGCGAAGCATGCCGGGATTCGCCGCCACGCCGCCCACGAGGGCGATCGGGCGCTCGAACCGCTCGCGGCCGATCAGCTCGCCGGTGACGCTGTGGGCCACGGCGAGGCAGAGGGCGTACGCCAGATCCTCGACCGGAATGCCGTTCTGATGCTTGTGCACCAGGTCGGTCTTGGCGAACACGGCGCATCGGCCGGCGATCCGCAGGGCCCGCCGCGACGTCACGGCCCGACGACCGAGCTCGTCCAGCGAGATCCCGAAGCGATGGGCCTCCTGTTCGAGGAACGCACCGGTCCCGGCGGAGCAGGCACCGTTGACGGTGAAGCCCTCGAGCGACCGGGCGCCGGCATCGTCCGGCGGGCCGAACCGAAGGAACGCCGCGTGCTCCCCGCCGAGCTCGAGCGCGGAGCCCGCCGTCGGAGTCATGCGCCGGATCCCATGATACGCGGCGACGATCGGGCTCACGTCGCACACCCCGCACAACGCCGCGTACCCCTCGGCGCGGGCCCCCGTGAGGGCCACGAGCCGGCAGTCGCTCCCGTGCGTGCGCTGCACCAGCTCCGCGAGGACGTCGGTGAGACACGGCCGGAGCCGGCCGCGAATCACGCGGTGGAGGCGCAGCGCAACCGTACCGTCGGGTCGGGCGACCACGGCTTTGAGCGCCACCGAACCGATGTCGAGCGCGGCGTCCAGCTTCTCGCCGTTCATCGCAGCTCCGGAGCCCCGTTGCGGCGGCGAATCAGATAGTCGCCCATGACGAGCGCGTCGAGCCCACTCCGCAGGAAGCACTGCACCGCATCCGCGGGCGTGCACACGATCGGCTCGCCGGCGCGGTTGAACGAGGTGTTGAGGAGGACCGGCAGCCCCGTCAGCGCCGCGAACTCGCAGAGCAGACGGTGATACCGCGGAGCCTGGGCCTGCCGCACGACCTGCACGCGGGCCGACCCGTCGACGTGCACCACACCCTCGAGCCGGGAACGGAAGCGCTCCCGGACCGGATAGGTGACCACCATGAACGGCGCCGCCGTGTCGTCCGGGATGTGGAAGTACCGGTGGGCGTCCTCGGCGGTCACGCTCGGCGCGAACGGGCGGAACGGCTCGCGTCCCTTCACGAGCGCGTTGATGCGGTCGCGCACGACCGCCGACGTCGGCGTCGCGAGGATGCTGCGGGCTCCGAGGGCACGGGGACCGGCCTCCATGCGTCCCTGGTACCAGCCTACGATGCCTCCGTCCGCGAGCAGCTTCGCCGTCCGCGCCTCGATCGACGGCACCCGTCCCCACGCGACGTCGCTCGCCTGGCGGAGTGCGTCCTCGATCTGCGTGTCGGAGTACATCGGGCCCCAAAACGCGTGGCCGATCGGCTCCAGCCCCCCCCGCGGATCCCGCCGAGCATGCGCGTAGAGCGCCGCGCCCAGGGCCGCGCCGTCGTCCGCCGCAGCCGGTTGCACGAAGACACGGTCGAACATGCCCGACTGCACGATCCTCCCGTTGAGGCACGCGTTGAGCGCAACACCGCCCCCAAGACACAGGTTCGTTGCACCGTACCGCTCGCGCAGACATCGCAGCAGCCGCAGGACCGCGCGCTCGGTCGCGGCCTGCAGGGCCGCCGCGACATCGGCGCTGCGTGCCGATCTGGTGCCCGGGCGCTCGATCGGCCCCAACCGATCCTCCAGCCACGCGCCGAGATCGGGCCGGCACAGCGCCGCCGTCGACCACGAGCCATCGGCTTCCTCGCTGAGCATCTCCGCGAACACGTCGGCGAAGCGGTCGGGGTCGCCGTAGGCGGCGAGGCCCATCGTCTTGTACTCGTCGCCGAACGTGCGGAAGCCGAGGAAGGTGGTGACGATCTGATACAGTGCACCGAGTGAGGTGGGGAGCAGGATGCTCCCGAGCGGCTCGAGCCGTCCCTCAACGCCGCGCGCCCAGAGGGCGCTCTCTTCCTCCCCATATCCGTCGAGCGTGACGCACAACGCATCGGGGACGTCCGAGCTGTAGAACGCACCCGCGGCGTGGGCGAGGTGATGGGGCACGCTGTCGAAGCGCTCCGGCGCAATCGGCCGGTCCGCGATGCGCTCCAGCTCCTCCCGCACGATCGTCGGTGCCAGCCGGTCGCAGAACGCGGCCCCGTATTCCGCCTCCAGGATCCCGTACAGCCGGGGCGGGAGTCCCGCCCCGACGCGCCGCAGCCGTGCGACCACGCCCTCGCGCGTGAACCGACAGTAGTGCGCAACGACGTCCACCTGCGACCAATCACAGCGCGCCTCGTCGAGGCAGTACTGGATGGCCCGCCGCGGCAGGAGCGTTCGGCCCGCGAGATTGAAGCCGTGCTTGTATCGGGTGAATCGTTCCTCGGCAGCGGTGGCCACGAGCCGGCCGTTCACCACGATCGCGGCGGCGGCATCGTGTCCGATGAGTCCCAGCGGGAAGTACTGCAGCGGTACCCGGTCGGCATCGAAGGACAGCGCCGCGACGCGGGTGCCCTGCCCCGCATAGGGGTGCCGGCCCACCTCGCGGACCGCGTCTTCGAACCCGCTGATCCCGAGGACGATCACGGCACGCCCCGTTCGCGGGGGGGTGGCCGCCGCCCGGAAACCAGGTAGTACGGCGGCCGGAGCAGGCACTCGATGGCGAGCAGCCGTTTCCGCAGGGGCAGGCGCTCGAGACGGCGCCGAAGCTCCGGTTCCTCGAGCCACCTCGGCACGTCCGCGGAAACGCCGAACCAGTGGTCGAATTCCAGCGCGTGCGCGTCGAAGAGCGTGAAGATCTCCTCCAGGGTCACGGGGCGCTCGTAAGCCGGGAACATCTGGTCGGCCAGCCAGGCCGGGTGCTCGAGCAGCCACTCCACCGCCTCCGGGCCCGAGCCCCGGGGCGTGTAGACGCCGGAGCCCTCGATGAACCGACCACCCGACTCCCGGAGCAGCGCCTGTGCGACCGCGATCCGCGCGTCGTCGGTGGCGCTCCCGTCCACGAGGAGCGCGATCAGCCGTTGATTGAGCGCGTGCGCCGCACGCCCGTGACGACCGTACAGCCACAGCACCATCCGCCCTCCCTCGACGAGATGCGTCAGGAGATGGGCGAGGGCAGCATCGCGCTCCGGGACGTGGTGCAGGACGCCGAGGGCGAGCACCCCGTCGAACGTGCCGAGGCTGTCGGGCAGGTCGCGCACGTCCGCCCGGACGAACCGGATCCGGTCGAGCCCCGCTGCGGCCGCTTGCGCGCGCGCGGCGTCGAGCGCCGCCGACGACACGTCCACGCCGACGAACTCCACGCTGGGGAGCCGCCGGGCGAGCGCGACCGTCGTATGTCCCGTCCCACACCCCGCGTCGAGCACTCGGCGCATCGGCGCGCCGGGCCGACGCTCGAGCCACCGTGCCAGACGCCGCACCAGCACCACGCCTTCACGGCTGCCGTGCACCACGCCGGGGAACGGCCAGCGCTCGTAGTGGTCGGCGACGGCCGTCCCGGGGGGGTCGGGCCCGAGATCGCGCGTCATACGAAGAACCCGGCGTGGCGGGAGAACCGGTCGGCGACGAGGAAGTAGCGGTGGAGCCGGGCCGCCACCTGCGGATCGAGATCCTCCTCCCGCAGCTCGCTGCTGATCACATTGACGAGGAAGGACGCATCGATGTCCCGCCGGGGGAAGAAGTTCGGGAGCACACGGAAGGCCAGATCCACCCGCTTCGGACTGAAGAAGAAGTCCCGGATCCCCTGTCGCTTGATCTCGTCGAGGCGGTCGCGGCTGAACTCGTAGGGTCCCTCACGGGTGCGCACGTAGTCGTCCTCGAGGCCGAGGCGGTAGCCGCTCATGTCGCGCAGCGACGCGGCGAGCTTGTACAGGGGTGTCCCGGGGAAGTACACGACCGTGAAGAACATGGCGAGCACGAGGTCGCTGTCGTTCGCGAACTGGATCGTCTGCAGCGCCTCTTCCTCCGTTTCGGTCGGAAAACCGAGCATGAAGTAGCCCTTGCAGACGATGCCTTTGGCCGTGCTTCGCTCGATGGCCCGGCGGATGCGGTCCAGATTCATGTTTTTCTGGATGAGCTTCTGGATCCGCGGCGAGCCGGTCTCGATGGCATAGGAGATGTACCGCACGCCGGCGTCCCACATCGCGTCGACCATTTCGTCGTCCACCCGGTCGCCGCGGAGGCCGTTGGGGAAGGAGATGACCAGCTTCAGCCCCTCCCGCACGACCAGGTCGTAGAACGTCATGGCCCGGTCGCGATCGAGGTTGAAGATGTCGTCGATGATCTGGAAGTGCGTGATTCCCCACCCGTCGTGGAGCCGCTTCACCTCCTCCAGCACCCGCTCCGCGGAGTGGGCCCGCATCCGCTTGCCGAACACCTGGTGGCAGTAGAGGCAGCGGTACGGACAGCCCCGCGACGTGAAGAGGTTCGCGTGCTTCACGTTGCGGCGGAACGAGAAGTCCACGTGACCGCGGTTGATCCCCAGGAAGTCGATCAGCGCGTAATCCGGGATCGGCAGCTCATCGAGGTCTTCGATCACCGCTCGCGGCTGCAGCGCCACGCCGCCGTCGACGCGCCGCGCCAGGCCGGGGATGCCGTCGAGCGACTCTCCGGCGAGGAGGCGTCCGACGAGCTCCACCGCCGTGCGCTCTCCTTCTCCCACGACCGCGCCGTCGAACGCCTCGTTCGCCAGGACGTCGTGCGGATTGTCCGATGCGTGCGGCCCACCGGCGACCGCGACGCCCACTCCGTAGCGCTGCTTCGCGAGCCGGGCGATCTCGTGCAGCGGCCCGCGGCCCATGGTGAGGCTGCGCAGCCCGAGCAGGTCGGGCCGCCACGCCGAGAGCAGGGCCTCGAGGCGCGCCATCCCGCCCGCCTTGTGCTCGTACGACTCGATACGCAGGTCGATCCGGTCACCGTACGCGTCCTTGAGCGCCGTACCGACGTACAGCAGCCCGATCGGGTACTCCAGCATGTCCACGGTCGTGTCGAGCGTCACGTTGCTCACGTCGACCAGCAGGATGCGAAGCGGTCGCATCACAGACCTCCGTCGTGTACGGTGAGCCACCGTGGGGCGCGCACCTGCGTCAGCACCGGCCCGCCGTAGACCTCGGTCCCGTCTCGGAGTCGTCGATCGGGACGCAAGCCGGCGAGCCGGAAGAGCCGCAGCATGAGGTGGTTGCGCTGGCCTGGACGGTAGCGGGCACGAAACGCCTTGGCGCCGTCTCGGGCCGCCTGGCACCGCACCCACGAGAGGAAGAACCCGGCGATGCCGCGCGACAACACGCGGCAGGACAGCAGGAACGCCGCCAGCTCCCACTCCCGACTCCGGCATCGGCACGCCGCCACCCCGATCCGTCCATAGTCGACGAACCGGTCGCGCAGCTCGGCGACGAACACGCGCCACTCACCGCGCTCGAGCCAGGCCTCGATCTGTGCCGGCGACCACACGACCCCCGTGGCATTGAGCTGGTGCGTCCGCTGGAGCAGTTCCTGGATACGCGGGAGGTCGTCCGGGCGCGCGTCGCGAACCGTCAGCTCCGTGCGGCACCACTGGAGGAACTGGCTCTGCGACATGCCGGACGCGCCGCTCGCACGCACTCTCGCTTCGATGCCGATGTACGCCCACCGGCGGTTGCGCGACTCCGGCGACAGGGCGGCGGGCGAGAACTCGGGGAGGGAGGGCAGCGCGGTCGCGGCCGTGGCGGGATAGGTGCGCACGTCGGGCAGGAGTCGCCGGACCTGCTCCCGCTCGAAGGGCTCGTCATCGACGAGGGCTACCGCATCGAGCGCGAGGCCGAGCCGGTCGGCGATCGTGGTGACGTCACGCACTTTGCTGTCCCAGCCGACCTGCGGATGCAGGAACAGGTTCGCCAGGCCTTTCCGCTCCAGGTGCCGGAGGGCGCGATCGTGATCGTTGCGGCTGGCGACCGATTGCAGCACGCCGCGACGATCCAGTTCCCGGAGGACGTCCCGGATGCCGGGCCGCAGACGGCAGTCGTCCGACTCGAGCAGCGTCCCGGACCAGAGCGTGTTGTCGAGGTCCCAGACGAGGCACTTCACGACGCCGTCGGTCACGCGCTCAGTGGTCGCCACTGCCCTTCCCCCAGTTGCGCCGTTGCGCCAGGTTCAGCTTCAGCGAGAGGATTCCCATCGCCCAACCCAGGCGGTATCCCGCCTGCACCGCACCCTTCACCACGTTGCCGAGCGAGTAGAACTGCTGCTGACACCAGCGGGTGCCGGCGGCGAGCTCGTCCGCACTCATGTGCTTCGGCTGAAAGCACACGTTCGGGCTGATGTACTTCGCCCAGTCCCATTCGGTGATCCGCCCCTCGCGCCGCAACCGACGGAACACCGGCGTCCCCGGATACGGTACGAGCGCGCTGAAATTGACGAGGTTGGCGCCGCCTTCCTTGATCACGGCGAACGAGCGCTCGAAGACGTCGGGACGGTCGCCGTCGAGTCCGAACACGAAGGCCGCGACGACGGCGATCCCCCTCCGCTGGATCGCACGGATGGCCGCGGCATAGCGCTCGTCCGCCCGCTGCCGCGGGACCTTCCGCATCTCCTGCTGCCGGTTGATGGAGTCGATGCCGACGAACAGCCCGACACACCCGCTCGCACACGCCTCGTCGAGCGCCGCTTCGTCCTCCGCGATGTGCCAGGTGGTCTCGGCGATCCAGCGCTTGCCGGCCGTCCGCATCGCCCGGAACAGGTCGAGCGCCCAGGCACGGTCCGCATACAGGTTGTCGTCGGCGAACAGGACCGCGTCCCCCGGCATACGCCGGATCTCGTCCACCACGCGATCGACCCGCCGGAGACGGGTTTGGTGCCCCACGTAGGCGTGCAGCGAGCAGAACTCGCAGCCGAAGGGACAGCCCTTGCTGCCCTGCACCACCCACGGGATGCGGTAGTCGCCGACTCGCAGGAGGTCGCGGCGCGGCTCCGGTGAACGATCGAGATCGGCCAGGCCCGAAGCACGGTACCGTGGCGCCATCGCGTGCCGACGGAAGTCGTCGATGAGCCGGGGCCACGCGCCCTCGGCCTCGCCGACCACGATGGCGTCGGCGTGCTCGGCCGCCTCATCCGGGTTGAGCGAGGCATGGATCCCGCCGAGCACGACCGGCACGCCGGCCTCACGGTAAGTCCGCGCCAGCTCGTATGCGTACGGCGCCGTCGGCGCCTGTACCGAGACGCCGACCAGATCGGGATCCCAGTCCCACGGGATGGTCTCGACCGACTCGTCGATCACCCGCACCTCGATGTCTGCGGGCGTCAGGGCCGCGACGGTGAGCAACCCGAGGCCGGGGTAGCCGATCCCCTGCCGCAGCCGGCGGCGCTCCTCGACCGGGATCGAGCGCGCGGTGGTGACCGGGTCGATCAGCAGGACGCGCACGAGGCCGACTGCTTCGCGAGCACGAAGTCCACGACGGCGAGCACCGTCGCAAAGTTGTCGATCACCAGATCGTCATCGTCCACGTGGATGCCGAATCGCTCCTCGAGGAACGCGGCCAGCGAGATCACACTGCCCGAGTCGACGATGCCGCCCTCGAGCAGCAGGTCGTCGTCACACAGGGAGTCGGCCGGATCGCCGGGCAGGAATTCCGCGAGGATGAACGATCTCACGTCGCTCGTGACGGTCGCACGGTCGTCAGTCTTTGCCGACATCTACACCACCGTGGTTGGGTGTCCTGGCCATCGCTCGGCGGCGAAGAACCCGGCCTCGGCGTACGCGCCGATGACCTCCAGTGCACTGGCCTGCAGGGAACGGGTGCCCCGGAAGCCGAGCGCTTCCCGGGCCTTGGTCGTGTCACATCCCCAGTATTCGAACCGCGATCCGCGCCGGACGACGATGTCGAGGGCGCGCGCCCGGGCGAGGAGGTGCTCCGCGACCCCGGCGGCGATCCTTCCGCGAGCGGCGAGCGTTTCGAGGGCGCGGACGACCGCCGTCCGGACGTCGTCCCAGGTGCAGGAAGCGGGATCGGCGACGAGGTAGGTCTCGCCACTCGGCACGTCCACGACCGTCGCGCGGACACACAGCTCGGCGAGGTCGCGGACGTGCACGAAGCTCAGCCCGACGATCGGCGTCTTCCACGGTCGGTCGAGGGAGAGGAGCAGCGTGCGCAGGTGATCGGCGGCCCGCGTGTCCCCCCTGCCGTAGACGAACGCCGGCCGAACGACGGTGATCGGCAGGTGCTCGCGGTACGCCCTCGCCGCACGCTCGGAGGCCAGCTTGCTGCGGCCGTACGCCGACCGCGGACGGCAGGGATCGGTTTCGCGGAGCAGCGTCCCGTCATGCTTTGGCCCCATCGCGGCGATGCTGCTCACGACCACGACGTGCCGCAGACGTCCGTTGTGCGCGGCACACGTGTCCAGGAGCACTCGGGTCGCGAGGACGTTCCCGCGCTCGTAGTCGGACGCCCGGCGGGCCGACAGCACGGCGGCGAGATGGATGACATGCTCCACCTCACCGAGCACGCCGCCGTAGCTGGCGCCGTCGGTCAGGCACCCGCGGACCCAGTCGATGCGGGGATCGGGAGGATCGTCGGGATCGTCCGTCGCGCTGCGGGTCAGCCCGACGACGCGGTGTCCGTGTTCAACCAGCGCGTCCACGACACGCCGGCCAACGAAGCCCCGGGCTCCGGTGACGAAGACGCCGGGCATCAGACGTCACCGGCACGCAGCAGGATCTTCACCCACCCCGGCGCAAGCTGACCGGCCGGCGGCGGGGATGTCCGCCCCAACGGATCGGGCGACCACGGTGGCTGGCGCATCTGGTCGAACACCGGCCTCCACCGCTGCCTTCCGCCGGCGACGCCCGGACTCCGAACCGAACACCCCACCCCGTCGGTCACCGGTGCAGCGGACGGTGTATGCAGCACTCGATCCGGCAGTGATGCCCGGCGAGTTGGCAACAGTCGGCGGGAAGGCGTCGCGCCGATGCCTCGGACCGCACGACCAGGTCCCGATGCACCGCGCCGCCTGTGCCCGAAATACGAGCGCTCGGCACTGCGCGTCAAGTCGGCGCACCCCAATTGCCCGATCATACGTATCGGCATTAGTCCCGCCTTCACAGGTTCGGTGCCGCGCGGGACTCCAACCTGGAGGCGGAGCGTCAAGTCGGCGTCAAGCGCCGCTACGGTATCGGTCGGTTCGCGGTGGTCGGATCGGCGGAATGCCGATCGCCGTCGGCGGGAATTCCACTGCGGATCGGGCCCGACAGCGCACCGCGCCGCCGGGCCCGAAGGGGCCGCCCCGTGTTCCCTGCTCCTTACTTCAGATAACGCTCCAGATACTCGTGCTGCACGCCGAGCATGAGCAGGTAGCTCGAGGTATTGTAGGCCGCCCCGTGGCGGCCCGGCGGGTAGATCCGCAGATCGGCGTCGACGCCGGCGTTGGTGAGTGCCGTGAGCAACTGCATCGTGTTCTGCGGGTGGACGTTGTCGTCCATCATCGAGTGGATCAGCAGCAGCTTCCCCGTGATGTTCCCCGCATGCTCGACCGCGGAGCTCTGCGCGTACCCGTCCGGATTGTCCTCGAGCAGTCCCATGTACCGCTCGGTGTAGATCGTGTCGTACAGCCGCCAGTCCGTCCCCGGCGAGTTGGCGATGCCGACGGCGAAGACGTCGGGGTGCATCGCCATCGTGTACACCGTGCTGTAGCCGCCGTAACTCGTGCCGACGATCGCCATCCGTTGCCCGTCGACGTACGGCAGCGTGGCCAGATACCGCGCGGCCTCGGCGAAGTCGTTCGCCTCCCACGTGCCGAGCTGCCGGTAGACGACCTCCATGAAGTCGCGTCCGTAGTTGTTCGAGCCGCGATTGTTGAGCCCGACGACGATGTATCCCTGCTGGGCGAGCCACTGGTCCCAGGGATTCGACTCGAATTGGTCGTACACCTGCTGCGATCCGGGACCGCCGTAGATCGACATGACGACGGGATAACGCGTGCCCGGATCGAACGGCACCGGCTTCACCATCGACCCGTCCAGCGTCACCCCGTCGGACGTCGTGAACCTGAACGGCTCCGCCGGCGAGTAGGCGTTGGCCGCGAGCCACTGTGTCACGCGGGCGTTGTCTTCGAGGGTGCGCAGCTTGCGCCCGTCCGTCGTCCAGAGCTCGACCTGACGGGGTTGTTGCACCGATGACCACCGGTCGATGTAGTAGCGCGCGTTCGGCCCCATGTCGATCGCGTGGGTCCCATCGGGAGTCGTCAGCCGCTTCTTGCCCCTGCCGTCGAACCCCACCGCGTACAGCTGCCGCTGCAGCGGCGACGCCTCGGTGGACGTGTAGTACACCATGCGCCCGGCAGGATCGATCCCCTCGATGCGCGTGACGCTCCACGCTCCGTTCGTCACCTGGGTGAGCAGCTGGCCCGAGTAGTCGTACCGGTAGACGTGCTGCCAGCCGTCGCGGTCGGAGATCCAGAAGAACTCCGCCAGACCGTCCGGAAACGACAGAAAGTCCTGGATCCCGGCGTAGAAGTCGTAGACGTCGAGCCACCCGCCGGACGTCTCCGTCATCACGAGCCGGTGCCCGCCGGTGTGCACGTCGAAGAAGTACAGTTTCATGGAGTTCTGCGGCCGGTTCAGCGTGATCATCGCGAGCGTGTCCGGCCGGCTGGTCCAGTAGATCCGCGGGATGTAGTACTCCTCGGTCTCACCGGGGTCGAGCCAGACCTGGCGGCCGCTCCGGACGTCGGACACGCCGATCTTCACGCTCGCATTCTCGTCGCCGGGCTGCGGAAAGCGAATCTCCACCCACTCGGGATGCCGTCCCTCGAAATCGGTGAGCTGTACCGACGGCTCCCGGCTCTCGTCCAACTGCCAGTAGGCGACGAACCGGCTGTCGGGCGACCAGCTCCACGCCTGGGCCATCCCGAACTCCTCCTCGTAGACCCAGTCGAAGTGGCCGTTGAAGACGTGTTCGGCGGCATCACTGGTGAGGCGGGTCTCGCGTGCGGCCGCCATGTCGTAGACGAACATGTCGCCGTCGCGTTCGTACCCGAGCATGGAGCCGTCGGGCGACAACTCCGCCGTGCGGGCCCCGCTGGCCGCGAGCGTGAGGGACCGGTCCTCGAGCGAATACACGAAGTAGTCGGAGATCCCCGACCGCCGGTAGATCGGCTGGAAGCGGGTCTGAAAGACGAGGTGCTTGGAGTCGCGCGCCCACTGGAACGCGTTGTATGCGAACCGCTCGTCACTGCCGGGGAAGGTCATCCCCGCGGCCGAGAAGAGCACGGTATCTTGGCCGGTCGCCGGCTCGTGTGCCCGGATGACCTCTCCGCCGGCCGCGCGCTCGATGTAGGAGAACCGGTCGCCGCCGTCGATCCAGTTGACGTTGCGGGGGCCGTTGCCGCCCGCCAACGCCCCTCCTGCCCGGAGGGCGTCCAGCATCGTGGCGAACCGCTGTTTCTCCTGCGCCCGTCCCGCCGCGGGTACCAGGACGAGAACCGCCACCAGGAGAGGGATCAACCGCCGTAGGTGCATCACTCAGCTCGCTGTAAGGGAATCGACGCAACCTGCCGGGAAGAAAGATGACGGGCGGCACCGGTGGGGCAACAGTCCGCCCCCGTGGCCGCCGGACGGCGACGCTCGCTGGCGCGCCGCGGCGCCCGGCGGTATGGATAGTCGGAAGTACGACGGCGGACGGCATCACTTCACTCCAGGGGACCTGTCACCATGCGTACCAGCCTTGCCGCGCTCCTCGCCCTGAGCGCCCCGGCGCTCGGCGCGCTCGCCACGGCCGCATCGGCCCAGCAGGCGGTCGTGCTCGTGCCCGACCGCGTATTCGACGGCGTGGCCGACCAGCCGCACACCGGATGGGAGGTCGTCGTGGTAGGCGACGCCATCGCCGCGGCGGGACCGCGCGGCACGGTGCAGCGGCCCGCCGGCGCCCGTGTGATCGAGCTGCCGGGACAGGCCCTGCTGCCCGGGCTCA
>Ga0209536_100006274_pt1 | contig 18221 bp, 15 predicted proteins | sample DeeMarSeWOR28_12_FD_187461 | JGI IMG/M metagenome (GOLD analysis project Ga0209536, IMG submission 187461) | Marine sediment microbial communities from White Oak River estuary, North Carolina - WOR-2-8_12 (SPAdes) (version 2) | ecosystem: Environmental > Aquatic > Marine > Intertidal zone >... | reverse complement strand
GTTCAATAATGGTTGTGCTAATTGTTCAAAGACATGATTGTGAGAAGCCTTGAATATGGCTTTCATAATATGTTGCGAACCCTCACGAAAGGCTTGCATCTCTGCGGGAAGAGCGGGAATGTCTTCGAAACGCCGGGTATGAAACTCGATAATAACTTGTCGATAGGCTTGAATGTTTTCTCGAATTTCAGCAATCTCCTCATCAGTGGCGGTCGTTGTAGCAAGGGCGATAAGTTCCGGCATCATAATCTGTTGGAAGTGTTCCACATCCCAGGCGCTTGCCCCGGATCGACGTAAGGCGATCAGTAAAGCTTCACCAAACGCGGCAGACTGTGATTCGGTGACAAAAACACCTGCCCCATGCTTTACATCTACCAGGCCAAGGGCCATTAAAATGCGGGTGGCATCTCGAACAACAGCACGGCTGACTCCGAATTGCTCGCACAATTCGGGTTCGGTCGGTAGCGCATCTCCTGCTTCCAGTTCGCCAGATAGAATCAATTCTTTAATGGTTTCAGCCATTTGCTCTGGCAGGGTCTGTTTTTTAACTGGTTTCGAGAACAGGTCTTTCTTTGCCATGGAGTTCAAATTCCCTTTCCTTGTGTTGGAGAAATTCGACTTTTAAGTACATAAATAATGATAACACCAAAGCCCCTCCGGAAATCATCCAGGCTGTGCTGATCGAAAGCTGTTTGGCAATGTAACCGAGAAAAATGCCGCCAACAGCCGAACCCAAATAGGATGCCAGGGATTCAATCGAGAGCATGGACGAGCGTTGTTCGGATGGAATTTGCTCATTCAGCAAAGTGCTATGGGGTGAATTGACGGCTCCCATATTCAGGTATACCAGCCAAAAGAGCAGGACGGCGACGGGCAAATTGCTCTGTAATGCCAATCCAATCAAGATTATTCCTCTCAAACCCTGAAATATTGCCGCAACCAATCCATAGCGTTTGCCTAAGGCATTACTAACAGGCGTGACAATCAAATTGCCTAGCATCCCGACCAAAAAGTTGCCCCCCATAATGACGCCAAACCAGACAGTGTTCCCCTCACTGCCACCAAACAGGTTGGCAAAGTGGGGTTGCCAGAATGATTCCAGGCTTAATAGGACAAACCCGCTGATACTTGTCGCCCCTAGTAAAAACAAAAGTATGTTATTTTGCCGGGTTAAAGAAACTGCGGTTTTTATCATGCCAGGAATTTCTCGAACTCCATCTAACAAGGTGTTTTCGCCGGTTGAAGGTCTCTCTTCTTTTACCAGGAAAATCACTGCTAAGAGCAATAGTAGGAAAACTATTCCAGCGAAAACAATTGGCATTGACAGTGGGGTAAAAACAGCCGTTCCATCTACAGGAAGACCTTTGAATAATCCAGGAATTAAGCTACCACCCAAAGTGCCCATGCCAAGAGACAATAATGAATATGTTCCTACTTTTGCAAAGGCAGGTTGTAAATCAATCTCCGGATCGGCGGCTTTAAGCGCATCTACAAACCAGGCATCCAAAGCTCCAGATGAGAGTGCTCGCCCAACCCCGCTCAGCATGAAGCCGAACAGGAAAATTGGAAAAGAAAAAGCTCCTAATAACACTATTCCTGACAATAAGGTGACACTATAAGCCAATATTGCCACTCGCTTTCTACCAATCGTATCAGCTAAGCCTCCTGTGGGGACCTCTAGCACAACGATCGTTAATGAATAAAGTCCCATTACGATGCCTACCTGAAATAGATCGAGATCGCGAGCCTGGGCAAATAACACCAAAAGTGATATTGGCAGGGCGGTAGCCAGCCAAAATAGGGAAATTACCAAGAGGTAAATTCGCTGAATGCTTTTTATCGATTGCATTTTCTTCTCCTCTTACGAAGTCATAATATGACATTATCACATTATGAATACATTAAAACAGAATATTTCGCCGTTGTCAATGCTCACTACCAGGGTTCATTATTAGAGTTGTGCGAATTGGGGAAGAAATACCCTTCTCTCGTATCCGAAAGAAGGGTTTGCATATTGTTGAAAAGTAGTGGCAGAATTAGACCCGGTGTCTCAACATGCCAAAGCTAAGCTTACCGGGATCGCCATCAGACAGGCGAGGACGTTGAAGCCATCTCTATTTTCATGGGTTGCTTCTCTTATTCAAAGAGTTCGAATCTGATCTTTGAATATACTGCGGTTCGATTAGTACTCACTCAATTTATCATCCACCCATTTCAATAACTCGGGATCATCGCTTAATTCCTGTGCCCTCAGCAGGTCAGCTTTCGCTGCTTCCAAGTTTCCAAGTTCCCCGTATACAATTGCCCTGTTGGTATAACAACCGGCGTAATTGGGCGCAGCCTTAACGGCTTCATCAGCATATTCTAACGCTTTTTCCAAATTTCCCTGTTCAACGAGTTTTTGGGTATGTTCCAATGTGCTTTCAAGTGGCCGGCCCAAAAGAGGATTCAGAAAGGGATTTTCATCTTGACCTGTTTGAATATTGGGAGCGTAGCATCGAACGTTAATTGCACTGCTCGCCTGGCCTAAATCATTTTCATTCAGCCAAATATTACAAGTTACCTCTCCGGTTACTTCTGGATTTGTGACAAACAAGTGGGCATTGAATCCTTCCTCGATTCCAATTGTCATTTCCCAAGGCAAATCGACCAGCTCTTTTTGCTCGTTCCCTTCAGCATCGGTGTACACAATGTTTGCGCTGGAAACATCTTTGCCCGTAACATGATAAGTCACTTTGTCCCCGCAGGCTGTGATGAAGAAAGCAGATACTACGACCAGAGATAGGATTGTGAACTTGCTAAGTTTGTCCAGCGCCATCTTTTCCTCCTTGAAATTGGATGTATTGTGAATTATGTCACGGTTAATTCTAGCACAAAGCTCTTCTTTAAAAAGTGAAAGAGGTTTTATGAACTGCTAAAAAACGGAAGCAGATTCAGGCCAGGCTCGAAGCGGGGCCTGTTGATTTTTTCCGCGGACTGAGCGTAAATTTGATGCGATTGCCCTAACTGGTTAGCAGATTTAGCACGCTCAGATGAAGTCAGCGTGGTAGAATCCAGCCGCAAGTTTTACCTATAAGGAGATTCAAAATGGAACAACAGACTGGTACTTTTGCAGTGAAAAAAGGCCTGGCTCAAATGCTCAAAGGCGGCGTCATCATGGACGTCGTTACCCCTGAACACGCCAAGATAGCAGAAGATGCAGGCGCTTGCGCCGTGATGGCGCTTGAACGCGTTCCCGCAGATATTCGTGCGGATGGTGGTGTAGCGCGCATGTCTGACCCGGACATGATCGAAAAGATCATGGAGGCGGTCAGTATCCCGGTGATGGCCAAGGCGCGCATTGGACACTTTGTCGAAGCGCAAATATTGGAAGCGCTTGGTGTGGATTACATCGACGAATCTGAAGTGCTAACGCCTGCTGACGAAGCGCATCACATCAACAAGCATGACTTCAAAGTCCCGTTCGTGTGTGGATGCCGCAATCTGGGTGAGGCACTTCGCCGCATCGGTGAGGGCGCAGCCATGATCCGCACCAAGGGCGAGGCCGGCACAGGTGATGTGGTTGAAGCTGTCCGCCATGCACGCGCAGTTATGGGTGCCATCCGCCGCCTGACCACCATGGTCGATGAGGAACTGATGGCTTATGCCAAGGAAATCGGTGCACCGTACGAACTGGTCAAAGAGACCAAAGAACTTGGCCGTACACCAGTTGTGAACTTTGCTGCTGGTGGTGTAGCCACTCCTGCTGACGCAGCCCTGATGATGCAGCTTGGCGTAGACGGTGTCTTCGTCGGTTCTGGCATCTTCAAGTCTGGTGATCCGGCCAAACGTGCTGTTGCCATCGTCAAAGCGGTTACACATTATCAGGATGCTAATATTCTGGCCGAAGTCAGCCGGAACCTGGGTGAAGCCATGGTCGGTCGCAACGTTTCCCAAATGCCCGAAGAAGAAAAGATCGCCGGGCGGGGTTGGTAATTCAATTGTAGGGGCGCAACACCTGCACTGTGCGCAGGCGCAAGTGTATATTGCGCCCCTACCGCGAAAATCATGAAAATTGGTGTTCTCGCCCTGCAGGGCGACTTTGCAGAACATATCGTTATGCTCGAGGAGCTTGGCCTGGAAACCGTTGAAGTGCGGTTGCCCGAGCATCTCAACGATCTTGACGGCCTCATCATCCCTGGTGGCGAGTCCACCACTATTGGCAAGCTGGCGGTTGCCTACGATCTAATGGAACCACTCAAACTGTTCGGTCAGCGCCATGCCATCTGGGGCACGTGCGCGGGTGCGATCTTCCTGTCGAAAGATGTCAGCCGCGAGCAGCCTTTGCTCGGCCTGATGGACATCAAAGTCGCGCGCAACGCCTTTGGCCGCCAGGTGGATTCGTTCGAGGCCGAACTGGACATCCCGGAGCTGAAGCAAGCCACAGGTACGGATGAAGCGTTCCACGCGGTTTTCATTCGTGCACCCATTATCGAGTCCGTATCCGGGGATGCGAAGATCCTCGCATCTGTACCAGACGGGAGAATTGTTGCCGCGCAACAGGGACATTTCCTGGCTACATCCTTCCACCCCGAGCTGACCGGTGACAGCCGTTTTCATGAATACTTTTTGTCCCTTGTAGACTGATGCCTATCCGCCCACTTGACATCCTCGATTTTCCCCTCATCGCTCGTTATCGCAACGATACCCTGACCCTGGATAGTACGCGCGCATTAACGCGCGGACATCCGCTGGGCGCGGCTGGTTTGCTGGCATATATCAATCCGGCCCGGAATACGTATGCCGCCGTTGCAAATGGAAATGGAAACGGAGATGCGCTTGTGGGCGGAGTTATTCACGCGCGTGAGGATAGCTTTGCAAAATTGCTATACCTAGCTCCTGCATCTCATCTGGATCATGCCGCTTTGCCGGCTTTGGTGGAGCATCTGGTCATGCAGGTTGGGGGATGGGGAGCATTCCATGTTATTGCTGAGATCGATGAAACCAGTGACGCTTTTCCCGCTTTGCGGCAGGCAGGGTTTTCGGTCTATGCCTGGCAGCGCATGTGGGATATTAGTGACATAAGAAGCGGCTCAAACACATCAAAAGGCTGGACACGTGCACGTTCGGTGAACAGGCCGTCATTGCAGAGCTTGTATCATCAGATCGTCCCGCAATTGATGCATCCTGTGGAGCCGCTATCAAAAAATGCGCGCGGATTGATTTGCGATGGCGAAGTTAAATGCTATGTCAGCCTGGCATCTGGAGCACAAGGGATTGTGATGAACCCTTTGATTCATCCCGAGGCCACAAATGTTGAAATGAAGCTTTCAGCTTTGCTCAACTGCATCCCAGATCGGCGTGGACGCCCGGTGTATCTGTGTGTGCGCTCGTATCAGGCCTGGCTGGAGCATGCGCTTGAGGATCTGGGCGCCAGGTCGGCGCCGCGCCAGGCTGTCATGGTCAAGCATCTGGCTAAATATATTAAAGAACCGCAAACTGCATCGGCTGTGCCTTCGGGAGTGAGTGTGCAACCCTCGCAGATGAGCCAGTTACAAACTGAAGACAATGAGTAGAGTGGGTGGGAGTTATAGAATCTGATAAGTGTTTTAAGATTCGTGGCGCATTTTCCATGAGACAATACTCCTATCAGACTTTGGGGGAGAGACTGCTATAATAGGCACAGATTAAAGAATCAGGTGGTACGCCAACATGATCAAAAATACCCACTAACTTCCCGTATGCCGCCATGGAATGGCAATACCGGCGGCGCAAGTATTTTCTTTTGCCTATCCTTTGTCACGAATTACGTATTACGTTTTTCTGAACGTGACACTCATCACTTGAAACTTGAAACCTAATCTCATGTCTAAACAACATCAAATTACTGACGACCTGGACGCTTTATTAGACGTCCTCCCACCTAACGTTCGCAATGCAGTTGAAAAGATCGACGACAACGGCAACCTGCTCGAAATGATTCTTGACCTGGGCCGTGTGCCAACCGCGCGCTTTGTCGAGCAAGAAATCGAACTGCGCAAGGATGAAGTTACCCGCGAAGAAATCGACCACGTGGATGAACGAGTCGGTTCGTTCGACGCCGACAACCGCGCGGGACTCGAGCGCACACTGCATCGCATCTCTGCCATCCGCAACCGGCTGGGCACGATCGTTGGCCTGACCCTGCGCGTTGGCCGTGCTGTCTACGGCACGATCGACATCATCGAAGATATCATCGAGTCGGGCAAGTCCATTCTAATTCTCGGTCGCCCCGGTATTGGCAAGACCACCTTGCTGCGCGAGGCCGCCCGCATCCTGGCCGAGACCAAGCGAGTCATCGTTGTAGATACGTCCAACGAGATTGGCGGTGACGGCGATGTGCCACATCCTGCCGTGGGCAAGGCGCGCCGTATGCAGGTACGCGAACCAACCCATCAGCATGAGGTCATGATCGAAGCGGTCGAAAACCACAACCCCGAAGTGATCGTCATCGACGAGATCGGGCGCGAACTCGAAGCCCTGGCCGCCCGCACCATCGCCGAACGCGGCGTGCAACTGATTGGCACGGCACATGGCAACACACTCGAAAACCTGCTGCTCAATCCCACGTTGTCCGACCTGGTTGGCGGTATCGAAGCTGTTACTCTGTCAGATGATGAAGCCCGTCGACGTGGCACACAGAAGACTGTTCTCGAACGCCGCGCGCCGCCCACTTTTGACGTGCTGATCGAAATCCAAAACCGCGACCGTTTTTCCATCCACATGGACATCATGGCCGCCGTGGATGCTCTGCTGCGTGGCTTCCCGCTCCCGGCGGAGATTCGTATGCGCGATGATGACGGACAGATCAAGATCGAGAAAGCGGTACCAGCCCCAAAAACCAGGATAGAAGCGAACGGGAAAAATGCCCGGCGCGGACATGAACCGTTCGATCCGGATCAGGGCTTGCCTGCTGAGGCGGCTAGGAAACCGAGTCAGGTCCCGCAGTTTGACCCGTCTACAGCGGCCTCGCGCGCATCGTTGAAGACCATCCGTATTTATCCATATGGGGTGGCGCGCAACCGGCTGATGCAGGCTGCCAAGCGACTGGGCGTGCCCGCCATCGTAGAGCGCGAAGTGGGCCAGGCTGACGCGCTGGTGACGCTGCGCTCGTATTACCGTAACCGCCAGCGCACAGTGGTAGACGCTGAAAACCGCGGCATGCCGATCTATGTGCTGCGCTCGAACACTGTCAACCAGATGGAACAGTTCCTGAGCGACCTGTTCAACCTGGTGGCCAAGCAGGCCGAGTCAGGCGAATTGGACTACGTACGCCAGCAAACCCAATCTGCTATTCAATCTGTGTTAAACGGCGAGCGCTGGGTGGACCTGCCCCCGGGCCCCTCCGGGATACGCCGCTTCCAGCACGAGATGGCGCGTTCGGCCGAATTGACCTCGCATTCGTATGGCAAAGAGCCGCGGCGACATGTGAGGATATTTAGAGAATAATAACTTGTAGGGGCACAATATACTGTGCCCCTATGGGGAATATCATGTTCATAACCTTAGAAGGCCCCGAAGGCTCCGGCAAAACATCCCACATCCCTTATCTCGTGGAATACCTGCGTGAGAAGGGACATACCGTTTTCCCCACCCGTGAACCGGGCGGGACATCTATCAGCGAGCAGATTCGCGAAATCATCCACGATTTGAAGAACGCCGAGATGCACCCCCGCACCGAGACTTTGCTCTACCAGGCCGCCCGCGCCCAGATCGTAGAGCAGACTATCCGTCCGCGTTTGGGGGATGGCGAGATTGTGCTCTCCGACCGTTACGCCGATTCAACCATCGCCTACCAGGGCTATGGTCATCAGCAGGATATCGGTCAAGTCCGAGCGCTGATCAACTATGCCACCGGTGGACTGGTTCCTGACCTGACGATCCTGCTGGATCTGGATGTGGAAGTGGGACTGAAACGCAAAAAGCAAAACGGTCTTGAATGGAACCGCATGGACGCGCACGAAGTGGCTTTCTACAAACGTGTACGTTCAGGGTATTTAGAGATGGTGAAGCAGGAACCGGAACGTTGGGTGGTGGTTGATTCGGATCAGGATTGGGATGCTGTGCAGGGAGAGTTGAGGAAAGTAATAATAAAATCTATACCCTAGGCAAAATAATATGACTTCAGCTTTCTTCGCTTATCTCTTTGCTCTCCTAACCCTGATAGTTTTTCTTTTTCAAATGGCTTTGGCCGCTGGCATGCCCTGGGGTCACCTGGCGATGGGCGGGCGTTATCCGGGTAAATTTCCGCCCAATATGCGGATTGGGGCGGTGGTTCAGGGAGTGTTGATCGCTTTTCTGGGTATGGTTGTTCTATCTCGTGCCGGGGTGGCTTTTCCGGGATTTTCGAATCTGTCGAATATTCTGATCTGGGTCGCGGTTGCGATTAGCGGGGTTTCTCTTGTTTTGAACCTGCTCACACAGAGCAAATGGGAACGGGTTTTGTGGGCCCCGGTCGGGTTGTTGATGACGGTTAGCAGTCTGGTTGTTGCTTTGACCTAGTTTATGAGGGTGCGTCGCATAGCATCCCCTTTGGGGGCCTTTGAGACACGGGAATCCGTTTAAGCGGTGAATACAAACGATATGGTAAAGCCGTCAAATCAGGTGCGATGCACCACCTAGCTATTCCACCCTAAACTCAATCTCCGCTTCACTTTCATTCCCCGCTCTGTCACGTGCCAGCACAATTAAGCGATGTGCGCCGCGGCGGGTGTTCCAGGTCAATGCAAAGGGGGCCTGGTCTAGCGAGCCGACCAGTTTCTCGTCCACGTAAAATTCCACAATTGACAAAGACAAGTTGTCCGCAGCCGTAGCCTGGAAGGTGATCTGGCGATTCGGCGCGTATTCGAATGTATCTCCATCCCCCGGGTAGTTGATGTTCACATCCGGGGGGGTGTTATCCAATGTCACCTGGATGACAGCTGTATCCACCAGTTGGTCTGTCCGCACAGCTTGTAGCTGCACGGCGTACAGTCCGTTCAGTTCGCTGGTATCCCAGATGGCCAGCGTATCATCGATGACTAGATTTCCCGAGTCATCCCCGATTTGCACCCAATTGGGTGGATTCAGTCCCTGCCCGACCAACACACGATAGTAGTCCAGATCCAAACCTGCCGCCGTGCCGATAATCTCGATCTCGCCGCGCACATCCGCGAACATGGTTGGGGAGGTGACGTACACGTCCGGGTCCGTATCTACAGGTTGGATAGCATCGTAAGAATCGGGTGGGGTCGAGAATCCGTTGGCTTCGGCCCAGTCACGTGCTTCAGGCGGGAAAGCCATGTAGACGCGCTCCTCCACCAGTTGCGGCGGCGTGAAGACGGTTGCCAGGAAACCGGTCTCGCGGTTGATCTCGTAAACGCGATACAGGTTATCGGCCTGGGTCGGCTGGCTCCCATCGGTAAAGACCTCGCGCACGATCGTCGGGCAATCTGCAGTGGGCAGCAGGCCGGAGGGGTCACATACGTCCATAAAGGTGATGCCCGCAGGCGCATTCCAACCGTCGGGTGGTAGGTCGCGCGAGGCAGTTTGCATCAGCGCATACCACAGCCCAGCCGGGAGGCGCGGCGAAAGGCGCGTCTCAGTTTCCGCGCGGGTGCCTGTCCAGACAGTCACCACGCGGTAGGGCGTATAACCCACCGCCCAGGCGTCCATGCCATCTGTCGTTTGGCCAACCTTTGTGCCTACCGGGCGGCCGATCTCGAACGAGTTGGGGTGTCCCAGGGAAGGCCAGCGGGCGGGCTCATCGCTCATGATGTGGTTGAGCAGGTAGGCCAGTTGCGGCGTGACCACCGGCTGCGCGGTCGGAATGCTCGCATCCAGCCAGACAGCGTGATCGGCCGTTTCCACGCGCAGTACGGTCACGGGGGCCAAACCTTTCTCGGTCTGCTCCCCATATTTCACGCCGCCTGCAGCCAGAGTTCCGTAGGCGCCAGATAGTTCGAGCAGGCCTAAGGGCGTTGAGTCGCGTAGGGGAACGGAGGCCCCCTGCGGGGATGATACAGGCTCAAGGCTTAGCCCGAACGATTTTGTCGTCTGCGTTACGTTTTCCAGCCCCATCTGCTCCAACACCCCCGCAGCCGGGGCAAAATAGTCGTTCGCCAGCGCCCCTCGCAAACGGACGGGGCCGTGATAGGCGTCATCCGGATTTTGGATGTCGGCGGCTGAGGGGATATCCCAGACCAGCGACGCGGGGCTCAGCCCACGCGTGAATCCGGTTAGATAGATGAAAGGCGTCAGGAGGGACCCGGAGTTGTGTGCCGCTAAAAGGGCCGTTTCCTGCCCTCGAAAGCTCTCCCCCACGATCGCCAACACCTGCCCGTTACGGGGGTCGGTGACGACTGCGCTGGCAATCGGTTCGGGGGCCAACAGATCGGAGGGCAGGGAGGGCAGCAGGCGCGCGGCCTCGCAATCAGCGGGCATGGAAGGGCTGCCCTGCAAGCGTGCCATGTAGACCGTCATCGCGCAGGTGGCCTGGACTTGTAAGTCGTAATCCAGGCTGGTGGTGATGGTCAGCCCGCCGCGTTCGATGCGTGCGCGGTCGAATTGCGAATCAAGTTGTTGGTGAACAATATTCAGGAAAGCTAGTGCAAATTCACCTTGTTCTTCTGGTGGCTCGCTGAATTCTGGTGACTCTGCCAGTATCTCACCCGCTTCATCTTCCGTCAGAAATCCCAGCGCTTCCATAATGTGGACAGTTTCTCGTCCACGTTGCAGGGCCGCCTGGGATGCGTCCAGTGGGTTCAGGCTAGGTGCCTGACTCACAGCAGCTAAGACTGCGGCTTCGGCGGGTGTCAACTCCGCGGCGGATTTACCGAAGTAGAGTTGAGCAGCCTCGTCAGCGCCATAGGCATAGTTGCCATAATTCGCCGAATTCAGATACCACTCAATAACCTGTGAACGCCCGTAAATAGAGGTGATTTGTGCGGCTAGCAGCCGCTCACGGAAAGCGCGCTTCAGCGAAGGGTCTTCGTCCCAGAGCAGCAGGTCGCTGACCAGTTGTTGCGCGATGGTGGGATGTGAATCGGGATTGACCAGTCCGGTCATTGCATAGCCAGAGTGCTCCCAAAAAGTCGGGTCTGCCATCGCGATGGTAGCCTGCACCAGCGAGTCAGACAGGTGTTGCGGATTACCTGGATCAACCGGAATGTAGCGACGCGGGGATTCGGTTGGAGCAAAGGTCTTCAGGATATGCTGACCGGTGCGGTCGTAGACTCGTGTGGGTTGCAGCAGCAATCCATCAGGTGGGTTGAGAAGGTTTGGCAGAGTTTCAATGGATGGCAGGTCACGCGTTAATTCGGCGTAGTAAAAGACGGTCCCAAAGATGAGCAGTACCAGAAGAATGCTGAGCACAAAGCCAAAGCCGATTGCGAATCGTCGGGTGCGTGATTCAACGCTTTTTCGCGCGGATTCGCGGCGGTCACGGCGGCGGCGGAGAACGGTGGTAACGTCAGTCATCCAATAAATCTTCCAGCCAGTCAAACAAGCCGTTTTTATTTTCAGGCTTTTTCTTTTGCTTAGGTGTATCCCCCTGTACCACACCGTTTTGTCCGTTTAAAAGTACCAACAACTCCTGCCCTTCGACAGGGATTTCCGTGATCCAGACTGGCACGAGCACCAGTTTGAAGGATTCGATTGCCAGACTTGCGGAGGATGTTTTCAAGTTAAAAAGGGATGAAATATCGCTTGGTAATTTGCGTTTCAGTTTTGCATAAGCACGGCTGCGCGCATCCAGAGAGGCATCAGCCATCGGCACATCGTAGACTTCGGCTGCCCAGTTCGACAGATAGCGTGGGTTGTAGGGCTGGGTGTTTTTCAATTCGAAAGTTGGCAGCAGGCGCGAGATGTGACGGGCGATCTTGCGGCTGGCAGGGATTGGCAAATCGTCAATGTGGACCGGATACTCTCCGTTTACGGTGACAACGCGTGTTGCGCGTTGCCGAAGGCCATCTTCGGTTTCATATTTTTCACCGCGATAGCCGATACCGCCGCCAATGTCAAAGGTCCAGATGGGCAGGTAGACACCGCGCGGCGGATCGACCTTTCCATCTGGGTCGATGCTATTGCTTTCAACCCAATCCACTAGTAGCTTGGTAGCCTGCTTCTGGCTAAAAGCCTGCGGAATGACACCTTCCGGTGGAAGCAGTTCACGCGATTCTTCCAGGCTGACCACATGCGGTGAGTCGCAGTAAGCGCAGGTGGTGGAAATGACATCTGGTGGTAGGATGAATTCCGCACCGCAGCCCTCGCAATGGAAAACTTGCATGGCAACCGGTTTACCATGTCCACGGGCGGTGGCCATCGCGATCAGGAAATCCTGCTCTTCGGCTTCAGCCCCTGCTGCCAGACTCTGGTTGCGGGTGCAGTGCTCGCAGATCAGCCCTGACCCATCGGGCGCAAAGACCATTTTCGCACCACACTGCGGACACATGAATCTGTCTGCGTTGGCTTGTGTCGGGTCAGTGGATTGGACAGGGAGAGCATCCGGATTGATGATCTCTTTTTCGTCGAGCTTGCCATCCAGCACGGCCAGTTCGCGGCGGGCGCGGGCGTGACGCATGTCAAACGAGATACAATTTTCCAGCGCAGCGCGTTTTTCGGCCCGGTCATCTGCAATTTGACTCATCCAGTACCAGGCTTCAGACAGCACATCATGTTCACCGCTGGTGTTGATAGCGCGTTCCAGATAACGGCGCGCGGTCTCTTTCACCCCCGCCTTGGCTTCGATGATTCCGCTGCGTAACAGGCTTTCTGAGAAGTCTCTTTGCATGGGTAGATTTTACAACAGATTCCCCCGAAAATTCGTAGGGGCACGATATATCGTGCCCCTACGATGAACGAACGATGGCGTCGGTCATTTTTGCGATGCGGACCATGTGCTCCACATCGTGCACGCGGATGATATCTGCCCCGCGGGTGATGCCAACTGCGATGGTGGCGGCGGTGCCTTCCACACGCTGGTCGGGGGGCAGGTCGAGTGTGAAGCCGATAAAGGATTTGCGCGAAGGCCCCAGCAAAACTGGATAGCCCAATGCGCGGATCTCGTCCAAGCGGTTGATGAGTTCAAGATTATGTTCGACCGTTTTGCCGAAACCAATTCCCGGGTCCAGGATGATGCGATCAGACTCAATTCCAGCCTGCTGCGCCAATCTGACAGAGTCCATCAGCTCGTGCTTGACGTCCGCGAGTAAATCTTCGTATTCCGCGCCGATGTAGGCATTACCAAGCTGCTCGCGTACCTCGACCGTGGCCGGGTTGCTGCGGTTGTGCATCAAAATGACGGGGGCTTTGTGCTTCGCGGCCACACCTGCTAGTTCAGGATCGGCACGCAGGCCCCATATATCGTTGACGATATGCGCGCCTGCCTTGAGGGCTGCATCCGCAACGGTGGCCTTGTAAGTATCAATGGAAATGAGCGCATCGGGAAATTCAGCTGCAAGCTCCGCCACAACCGGGATGACGCGCTCCATTTCGGCTTCAGCGTTTACTGGCTCCGAGCCGGGGCGGGTGGACTCGCCGCCTACGTCGAGGATATTTGCGCCGGAAGCGAGAAAGGAGCGGGCTTGATCGACAGCCCCCCCCTTGCCCCGCCCAATTTTTTCGAAAATAGGGGGGGAGAGAAGGCCATCTCCCGAAAAGCTGTCGGGGGTAATATTGAGGATGCCCATCACGTATGTGCGGGCACCCCAGTCAAACGTTTGGTTAGAAATGTTGAGTGGTTCCATGTGGCTATAACGGCTCTGTCAGGGGCTGTTGCCTGCAGGAGTGCTACGTGAAGCTCCTGACAGAGCAAGATTAAGATATATGGTCGAGCGGACGCCCCAGCCAGGCTTCGGCCTCGTTGATATCGGTAAACAGGCCCATATAGGCGGAATCTCCGCCAGAGAGAGCGGCAATCTCTTCGATGGCGGCCTTCACTTTGTCAGATGAAACTACCACAGCCAGGCGGATGTTGCGTGTGCCCGGGTCGGTGTTGAGTTCCACTGCCATGCGGACTGCCTTTTCGGGAATTTCCTGTACCTGACGCAGGTCATATAGGTTGCGCACGCGCTGGTCGGAGCCGATCAAATGGTCCGATGAAAATTCGTACCAGTCGGCTAGCGTGGCATCGGAAAGATCAGTAAAGGTCAGTGTCAATCCACCATCCCCGCGGCGCACTACATTCATGCCAACGCCGGGTTTGGGTTGCCAGTTGAGCGGTTTTAATTCGGTCATGGGTCCTCCTGTTAGTCTAAAAAGATTATAACCGAACGCTATTGATTTGGATTATATTGGGTTGATTTATCGAGCTAAGGATCCAGGGTCATTTCATGCCAGATGAAGCGTGCTAATTTTTCCCAATACTCCGAATCAACTGGTGTAATAGGAACCGGTAAATCTTTATCAGGGGAAAAATGCTCGGGTGTCCTATCTAACAGGAGCCTGTCCTCCATAGGATTGGAATCTAGAGCAAGGGCTAGTGGGGGAGCATAATCAAGTATCCAGGGCCTGGTTTGGTAGTTTGTTCCGTTGATCGTGATATGGGGAATGCTTAGAACAAGGTGGGCATTGTTGGTTTTATCCAATAGAAATTCACAGTTTCCGTTTACAGTTATTGCCATAGGAAAGGAAAAATACCCGTGTGCCGGAGCAAATGTCAGATCGATTCTATCTTCCAAAGCATGGTCGTCATGTAACGGGTCGACTTGTACATTGGATGAGTTCGTCAAGATCAGTGATTGCAATGGAAGTTGGATGATGACTTGTTCGCCGTAGGAAGTGCCCTGTTCATAATTAGAAGCAATAAGTGTGACGAAAAATAAGTGTTCATTTCGATTTGCAATCGTTTCCATTTTAGATAAGACTTGCGCCTCGAAATTAATGAGGAAAGTCCCATTCTTCCTGAATAAATAGTGGTTTAGAATAATGGTTTGGATAAGCTCGGGACTCAGGTAAGTGACTGTGGCTCTTATATATTTTGTTCCGACAGAAAAATCAATCGAGTCAGACCACCTTTCAATTTGAGTTGCTAATAACTTCATTGCTTCATATTGTATCGTTTCGATGTTTTGAAAATCATTGGGGTTATTGAACGCGTTTCGATAGTAACCACCTAAAATAGGTTGCACACTTTGCCTGTATGCATTCCCTTCAAGTGTTGGTGGGGAGCAAGGAGTGGCATTCATAGAACTTGCTGCTACCGTGGCCGGAGCACAGGCACTGAGCATGATTGAAAAAACAATCAAAACCATTCCCCCAAGTTTTATATTTGTTAGTTGTCTCAACATTTAAACCCCTTACTCGATTTTGTGATTTCCTTGCAAACTTCAAAAAGTCCAAACAAAATACTAATATTCTTTAGAAAGTTATTGGGATTTTAAATAAGAATAATAAACTAATTTTTTTTTGTTTTTGTTTGGGCTTTCTTAGGGACTCTTGGGTTCCCCATACCGATACACACCCCTATAGGTAAACTGAACAGTTTATTTTCAGATCGAATCAACTTAATGTAAAAATCACAAACGCTATAAGATATCCTCATTTATATAAATTAGTTATCATAGTGAGCAATCTCTCGGACATCACTTTCGGCCCGAAGATCGCTCACGCTTCTTTGAAGAATAGGATGGAACAAATCTGGTGCGCCATCCGTCAATTGGACGAGTACAAAAGCGCGTTCATGAAGCCGCAGATGAGGAATGCACTTTGCTTACAGGTAACGGAATAACAGAATATACAATGTCATCATCGTGGCAAGCACAATCAGGTAAGGGGAAATTTTGTGGGCTAACTCGATAGCCTTTTGCATGGATGTACCCAAGTTTTGCAATCTGCCTTCGGCAAGCACGCTCAATAATCCGCCTGCTGCGACAGTGAAGACAAACAGCAAGACCGTGATAGCGATAGCTGTCCACTGGATCCCGCTGAGAGGCATGGCTTGGTGTGTGATATAGACGGTGCGAATCAGAAAGATGCCTGCGCCCAACCCAATTAATTTGTGAACCGTAAAGATGAAGGTGCTATACGGCTTCCCGGAACGGCTGACCCAGAAACCCGATAGAATGATGAATAGGAAGAAAATCCCTACACTTATTATTGTTGATTGTGTTGTGGTCATTTTGTTCACTACACCAGAAGAGGTGCTTTAATCTTTGAATGGCGTTAGCTCCCCTTCAAGAAGGTCATCGTCATGATGGTGATCGAGGGTCTGGTCTTTCCAGGAGGCCGGATCGTCAAGCGGCTCAATGTGGGTAAAGACCACCATGTTGGGTAACAACTGTGTGATCTGCGCTTCCAGTTTTTCGAGCAGCACATGACCATGTTCCACTGTCCATTCACCGGGAACAAGCACATGGAAGGAGACGAAGCGCCGCGCTCCGGCCTGGCGGGTCATCAGCGCGTGATAGGTGATCCCCTCTGGCAGGATTTCCTCGATCTTCCCACGAATGAGAGCCAGTTCATCGTCGGGCAGCACACTGTCCATCAGACCGGAGACAGAATGCCTGACGATCCCGATCCCAGACCAGACGATATTGATCGCTACAGCGATGGCGACCAGCGAGTCGAGCGGAGTCCAGCCGGTAATTGCTACCAATCCGACACCCACCAGCACACCGACGGAGGTCCACACATCGGTCATCAGGTGTTTGGAATTTGCAGTCAGCGTAATGGATTGGTATTTTTTCCCGTTGTAACCGATGACCAGCGCCGCCGCTAAATTGACCACGCCTGCAAGCGCAGAGACGGCCAGGCCAACTCCAAGCTGTTCAAGCGGCTGCGGATGGATCAGGCGCTCAATTGCTGTGTAAGCAATGCCCCCTGCGGCGACGATGATGAAACTGCCCTCCGCGCCGCTGGAGAAATACTCGGCCTTGCTGTGCCCGAAGTGATGGGAATCATCTTCCGGTTGGCTGGCAATGGACAGCATCGCCAGCGCCATGATCGCGCCCGCCAGATTGACCAGGGATTCCAACGCATCCGAAAGCAAACCGACCGAGCCGGTCAGGAAGTAGGCTGCGGCTTTGAGCGCGATGGTTATGATCGCGGCTGCAATGGACAACCAGGCAAAACGTTTTAAGTAAGTGCGACTTTCCAAGTGAGTTCTCCTGATGGGTTATTCAGATTATACAGGAATAAGTGTAGGGGCGACCCGTCAGGGTAATTAGAACTTTTTTAAGCAGAACTCCAATGCCCGAAGATGCACTCGTAAACTCCAGGTGGGGTGCCCTTACAATTTTATGGAAAACCAAAAAACAAGGCGGCGTCCCCCAACCGCCGCCACTGATTACAGAACACCGATTACTGGCTACTGGATAATACCCAACCTTTTTCCAACCTTCGCGAACGCATCCAAACCTTTGCCCAGGTCATCGCGGTCATGCGCGGCGGAGATCATCACACGGATGCGGGCCTTGCCCTGCGGCACGGTCGGGAATCCGATGGCGGTGCCAAACACGCCTTCTTCATACAGGGCTTTGCTGAACTGTTGTGCCAGCGGCGCTTCACCCAGCATGACCGGCGTGATGGGTGTTTCACTGACACCAATATCGAAGCCCAGCTTTTGCATCTCGGCTTTGAAGTATTTGCCGTTATCCCACAGGCGGTCTACCAGTTCAGTCGATTCTTCCAGCAGATCGACCGCTGCCAGGCAGGCAGCGGCATCCGGTACGGTCATCGCTGATGAAAACAGGAACGGGCGTCCGCGCTGTCGCAGCCACTCCACGATGACCTCGTTTCCAGCCACCACGCCGCCCATCACGCCAAAGGCCTTCGACATCGTGCCGACTTCAATGTCCACTTTGCCGTGCAGGCCGAAGTGGTCCACGATTCCGCGTCCGCCAGTGCCGAGCACGCCTTCGCCGTGAGCGTCGTCCACCATCAGAAGCAGGTCGTAGCGTTGGGTGACTGCGTAGATTTTGTCCAATGGGGCGATGTCGCCATCCATGCTGAAAACGCCGTCGGTTACGACCAGTCCACGTCGATAGTTGGGCAGATTCTCTTTGATCTGCTCTTCCAGCGATTCAGGACTATTGTGTTCATAGGCCTTGATCTTGGCTCCCGAAAGTCGGCAGCCATCGATGATGGAGGCATGGTTCAGGCGGTCGGAGAAGATGACATCTTCCTTGCCCACCAGCGCCGGGATGGTCGCCAGGTTGGCGTTGAAGCCGCTCTGAAATGTAATGGCTGCCTTCACACCTTTGAAAGCAGCCAGTCTTTTTTCCAGT
>Ga0209536_100006273_pt1 | contig 18222 bp, 14 predicted proteins | sample DeeMarSeWOR28_12_FD_187461 | JGI IMG/M metagenome (GOLD analysis project Ga0209536, IMG submission 187461) | Marine sediment microbial communities from White Oak River estuary, North Carolina - WOR-2-8_12 (SPAdes) (version 2) | ecosystem: Environmental > Aquatic > Marine > Intertidal zone >... | reverse complement strand
CCGAGAGTAGTACCATCATTACTATTAGAAGTACTATCATATACAGTTCCTCCGGGATTTTCATTTAAATGGTATACACTTACATAACTTGAACTCCAAACAGCGCTAGGATTTTCTTGAGATGTCATCGTTGAATTACCATAATACATAGTAACGGAAGTGTTTGTGCTAGTAGAGAGAAACGGAATCTGTACCCATACCACTAATTGGGCTTGCGTCTCGCTATATGTTTGATTAAACAACTCAATTTCATGATTTAACCACTCTCCCCCTATTGAAAAAGCAATGTCATCACCATCAGGCTGAGAGTGATATTTCAAGTCATCATCAATAATAGAGATTAGCATTGGAAAATTGATATGGCTTCCGGTACCAGCTACTTTATTTTGATCGATTGTAAAAATTTTATAATACATAAAATAATCTGCATTCAGAGGTTCAGAGGAGACGGATTGTTCAGGTCCTATACTATAAAATAAAGCAGGATCGTTTTGATTTACATATTCAGTATTTATCCATCCCGCCGAACGAGGTATACTAGAAATACGAACCTCGTCAATTAGGCCATCAAATACTTCTCCCGTCCAACCTCTGTTAAAGCCGATGTAAAAAGGATTGTTATTAGTACCTAATGTTCCAATTCCAAAATTATATTCTTCTCTAAATACGCCGTCTACAAAAATTCTTCCCATTGATGTGGAACTTTGATATGTAAAAACGAAATGTTGCCACGTTCCAGTGGAAACTGCTACAGATGAGTGCCATTCGTCCCATATGTCTGAAGGATTTGATAGTCCAATGTCATAATACCCCATATCATTAATTGCGACATAGATATCAAAATTAGATACACTACCACTCCCCCATGTTCCAGCCATTTTACTTACAATAGTCATCCATTTTGTATCAACAGTAGGATTTATCCATGCTTCTACTGTAAGTTGATTTGAGATATCTAAACTCGCATCATCAGAAACTTCAATTCTTTGCCCAGAAGCATCGTTAAATCCAACCGAGTTACATATTTGCCCATTCTCACCAAGTTGAGGATTATTAACATCCGTTCCATCATTTGAATATGAAGTGGAGTCAATTATAGCATTAGTTCCGCCACTTAGTTCATTTAAATGCCAAACCCCTCTATGATTAACCTCCCATACACCAGAAGGATTTTGTCTTGAACTCATAGTAGAATTACCATAATACATTCTAATGGATGTATCAGTAATTCCTGATAAAGTTGGAACTCGAACCCAAGCAATCAATTGAGCATGTGTTGAATTGAAGCCTTGATTGAATAGCTCAATTTCATGATCTAGCCATGCGTTTTCTATGGAAAAGGCAATATCGTCACCATCGAATTGAACATCCGTTTTTAGATCTTGGTCAAAAATTGAAATTAAAACGGGAAAATTAGAATATTCAACAGATCCCGCTACTTTATTATGGTCAATCGTAATCGTTTTATAATAAGTAAATTGATTAGCATTAGGGGGGGCGCTTGATTTAAGAGTGTCATCAATAATATCGCTTTTATTATCTTCATGAGTATTAAAAACATCTACAAATCTAAAAAAGGGAGTATTTAGTAAAAACGGAATAATTAAAAGAAATATTATAATTATTAGAATTTTTATTTTGGATTTGAAAGTTTGTCTATAGATTTTCATTTTTTATACTAACTCTTTTTTATAAAAAGATCATTGATAACTTAAATTTAATAAAAACATAGAATTGCTATATATATATATATGAGGATAAGTTTAGTGTGAATGGAGCTTATCGATAAAAGTGATCATATATATACTTCAAGCCAATAATATACATGAGAAGCAAAATTTCATATTTTGGAAAACTAAAATTAATGTTATATTGGTAGTATAATATGAAATAATAAATCAAAATTATAAAATTAGAATAATAATCATAATATGAGAAAGTATTTTCTGGTGTTTGACAATTTTACGACAAATCTATATTTTTCAAAATAGGAAGGAAATTTATACGAAGCAGTTTGGATCAGCTCTGGACCAGGAGTCTTTTGAAAAGTTAATCACCCCCATTCTGGATGATGCTTTTTCAAAGTCTATTAATTTTATTGATTTTAAAGATTATTATAAATTTAGAGTTTCATATCTAAAAGAACAAAATTATTTGATCTTATTCGTAAATAGTATAAATGATGCCTTTACTAAAATTAAAAAGGAGTTAAATCGATGCAAAGAAGGATTTCTTAATTTAAATTTAAACACAACTCTTGATTTTAATAATGAAAATGATATTGAATCGATCGATAAATTAGTTTACCCAATCCAGAACAGAATGCCCCCGATAATCTCACTAGTGGGATATTCTGGGACGGGAAAAACTACGTTATTTAATCTTTTGAGAACAAAGGGATTAAATATTGAAAATCAACCTAATATATCTGGAGATGTCGCTATTTTAAGAATTGGGCAAATCTATTTTCTCTTACGAGATTTTACTGGAGATGAGAAGATTGGTTTTCTCTGGAATAATTTTATTCGAGGGAGTGATTGTGTTCTTCTAATCACTGATTCAACGGATAAAAATGTTGCAAATTCTAGATTTTTTTTGGAAAAGATAGAGGAAGAAGCTCCTTATGCTTATGCAGCAACAATTGGGAATAAACAAGATTTGGGAAACGCAATAAATGATTCGAAAATAAGAAAAATTATGGGTTTAGATACTTATCTGACAGTGGCGTTAGAACCTGAAAACAGAGAGAAATTAATTCTAATCATTTCTGAAATTCTTGAAATGAAGAGTTTTGTTTTACCACTTATCAATCAAATACTCGAAAGAGAAAAACTGATTAACCATCTTGAGCAATCATTAGAAAACGAGAACTATGAAAACATTGATGACTTTTTCGAAACAATCATCGAGCTTTCTTTAAAATTGGGAGAAACTGTAGAACCTTTTTATAAGATGCAACTAAAACTAAAGGATCGTTTGCAACAACATTCTTCAGAAACGATACCTTCTAGTCAACCAAAAAAGCTTTCTCCTTTAGAAAGTCGCCTAAAAATCTTATTAAGGAATTTTTTAAACGATGTAGATAGTGCTATAGCCATAACTATCTGTGACCGAGATGGATTAATCATAACTTCGGAGAGTAAACGAGATGCAGAAGATGAATATGTTATAGGTGCGATGGCTGCAACAATTGATAGTTATATAGATAGAATCAAGAAACAATTTAAGGAAGAAACCAGTTTTTTTAATATTACTACAATTAGTGACAAGAAATTTTCGTATTGTTCAATGGGTTTGAAATCAATTCTATTAGCTATTTCTGATCTTTCTAGTTCAGATACAGAATTACGAGTCTATTCCGAACATATAGCAAGTAAAGTTGAAATGCTATTAGAAGGTAACGAGAATGTTTCTCTCCAAATACCTGAGATAATCAAAATTTTGTCTAAATCGAAAGATGGTAAAATTCCCACGGGTGAATATTCGTTTAAATTATTATTAACGGGAGATTATGAAGTAGGAAAAACATCCTTAATTAGACGATTCGTTCAAAATCTGTTTAAAGAAAGTTATCAGAGTACAGTTGGGGTGGAAATATCAAAAAAGGTTATTAGAATAGCTGAAAATACTAAAATTAATTGTGCGATTTGGGATATTGGAGGTCAAATAACTCAGATGACACCGTATAGAAAAAAATTTTATGGAGGAGCTGAAGCTGCTTTTATTGTAATAGATAGAACAAGGCATATAAGTCTCGAATCAATTAAAAAATGGCATAATGAATTATTAACCTATGTAGGAAAGGATATAAATATTATACTAGTTGGAAATAAATCAGATTTAGAAGATAAAATAGAGGTCAGTGAGGAGGAAATTAAAAATAATGCAAATTTAAATAATTTTCATTACATTCTCACTTCCGCTAAGACGGGTGAAAATGTCAACGATTCTTTCCTATATATTGCATATAGGTTTTTAGAAACTGCGTCATAAAGTATATGGTTTAAACTGTAAAATTTTCATCCCTTCTCATCTATCATACTACTTTTTTCATCATTTCACCTAAATTTTAATAAGGTGAATATTATAATTATATTAAGTCATAATTTTGGTATTAGAGGGTTTATATTGGATAAAATCGATGATTTGAATGTTGAAATTAACGCGTTAAAAAAGCAAAATATTAGTTTAGAGGCAGAATTGAATAAAATGGAAAGGGAAACATATAAACATTTGGAAAAAATTGAAAATTTAGAAGATACTATTATCAAATTAGAATCTTTACTTCCTAAAGGAGATGGAAATGACAAAACCAAAAAGCAAGGTGCATTAGAGACCAAGCTAGAGTTAGAATTTGAAGAAAAAGATAAAATTATAAGAGATTTAAAAGATAGAATGGGTTTTTTAAGGAAGGAGAAAGTTCAACTACAACAAGAATTAGATAAGGAAAGAGTTAGAAGTTCTGATTCAAATGTTATCAGAACAGAAAGTTTAAGAAGTAAAACCCCATTAGAAGTTCTTGTGAAGGAATTGCAGGACAAAGTGAATAAATACAAGTCAATTATAGAACAGTTAAAAAGAGAATCAATAGATGTTTCCGAATTTGACAGTAAATTAAAAGAGAAGGAGGTAGCGATAGAAAGGAAGATGGCGTATTCATTACAAGCACAACTTGATGAACAGAAAAAAATGAGTGATTCAAAGAATAAAGAATTAGAAGCTCTGAAAAGAGAAAGTGAAAGAATGAAAAGAAACCTAGAGGTATTAGAGGTACAAATAAAAATTAAGGACCAAAAAATTGCTGAATTGACTAATCAAATAAAAGGAAAAAAAGTAAAAAAAAGATCTTAGTTTAATTATTTAAGTTATCAAAGCCTAATTTTTCATAATAAAAAATAAAATAATTCTCAATAGAATCTAAGTATTTTATATAATTACTATCAGAAACTTATAGTAAACCGAATGATGATAAACTTCAATCCTATAGATCGTGAATTACTAATAAAGTTTTTTAGAATGGATTTACATTTAAAACAAGGGACATTTTATTACATCTCATAAATTTTAGTATGAATAGAAAAAATGCCTGGATCATACAAACTTAAATTGGTTTTAGGAGGATTACAAAATTCAGGAAAAACCACATTAATTAACAGTCACAGAAATAAAAACAGCCCTATTGGTGTTTCTTTTGAATCTATTGAATGTTTCGTCAACGAGGGGGATCATTTTAAGTTTATTGTATGGGATTTAAAAGATTGTGAAAGATTTAGATTTCTTTTCCCTGTTTTTTGTCGAGGTGCCAGTGCGGGGTTATTATGTGTTGATTTATCTAATGAAAAGTCCTTTTTCGACTTAACTAGGTGGATAACTCTTTTTAGGGAGAGTATGTTCGATATTCCAATAATTTTAATTGGCACTAAAGCAGATTTAGCACAAAGAGAAGTAACAGATGAGCAAATTAATGACTTCGTTGCTTCAGAAGGAATTATATATGCTGGAGATACTTCCATATTAGATCTAGACAATGGTATAGAAGAAATTTTTAAAAAAGTAGTTCAAGCAATAAATCCAAATATTTCCATACATTATTTCCATGTTTCTAAAAAGGAAGAAGATGAAGAATTTAAGTTGTTAGAAAAATTCTTTGATCGATGCCCTATATGCAAAAAAATGAACTATCATAGCGCAAGTTTGAAAGTAATCTTTTCTAATAAGACTAACCCTAATACTCAGGGTTTAAGAGAAAACCTGATTAGATTAGTTGATAATCTAGATATAATTAAATATGAATACTCTAATAAAATCTCTGTTGGAATTCCATGTTGTGAGTGCTATAAAAAATTATTTGACTAGTCCTTCAAAATTCCAGATTATGATAATATTATTCATCCCATACGTCTGAGTTCAATAGATGTTCTATCCGCGTTCGACGTGGTCGAACAAACTTAGTTCGACTCAACTTTCGTTCTAAAAGTAAACTTCTTTGAAGATTCGTTGAATTTACCATATCAACTTCAATATCACCCTCATCTAAAAAAATATGATTGAAGCTAGGACTATCATCTGCTCTAACTTTATTAGAAGTAGAAGTACCACAGTAGAGGAATGTTGTTGGTCCGATAACATAAGCGTGTGGTACGTGTCTATGTCCCATTAGTACCAAATCTATTTCAAACAATTGAGTAAATTCGAGAATTTCGCCTGCGTCTCTCACGGTGGTGAATTTTTGTCCTGAGAGAGGTACTGGTATTAAGTGATGGTGAAGTGCCATTATCCTATTTTCTAGGTTTTTATTTAAACACCTGCCTAAATAGTCAAGTTGCTCATCTCCAATCATTCCTTCGCTCATATCATCCTTTGGTGAGCATATTCCAACAATTAAGGTATCTAATTCATCAATTATTAATCTTGAACGACGAGGACCAATTATTTTCTCGAAGTAGATTAGACCAGTATTTTTTGCATCATGATTCCCCGGCACGATTAAAGTTTTGGTAACATTCCTAATTCTCTGAATATAAGGAAGAATCGCTTGAAATTGAGAAACTCTTCCTTTATGAACTAAATCTCCAGTGCAAATAACCACATCTGGCCTATTGTCCTTAATGTAATTTATAATATTTTCCATGTATTCAGGTACAAACTCGCTACCATAGTGTAAGTCAGAAATATGGACAATTTCAACCAAATTTTCTCATCTCCATCTTTTATTAAACCCATTTCTCTATAAGGTTTTTTAATGCATATTAAATTTTAAACTATATTAAAGAATGTCAATTTATATTTAGAAAAATATTACTTGCAATCTTCTACAAAAAAATAGCTTTCAAGATGAGTTTAAATGGCATTATTAGGTCCATATCTTAAACACATATTTGTTCGCTAAAAACATTCTGCATTTTCCTAGCTCGAGATATTTCATCTAATAATATTTTATCTTTACAATCTACGCATATAATCTTAACTCTTAACCATCTTATTTGTCCACATTCGGGACAAAAAAACTTATGATATATTAACTTCATTATAAATTTCACCATTAAATTCTATTATGTTTTAGGATATTTATCATATCTCAATTAATATGATCTATAATATTATCAATTGATTTCACGGGTTGGCTCTCATTTTTATTCCGTTTGAGTTTCAAATAATCTTCTTTTTTTCCCGTCAAGTTATACAATTTTTCTTCAACCATAATTAATCTAATATTTTCTCCTTTCTCTTTAATAATATAAAACTACTTTTTGTTTTAAGCAATTTCACTATAGGTTATAGATTCTATATAGTTAAATTTTAAAAGTTGAAGCTAGTAAAACAAGACTTTGTAAATATAGTCTGAAAATAATTATATAATATTTTTGAAATAATTTAATGGAGATTATGAAATATTTAATTTCTCTTTTATAAAATTAACCAGATCTTTAGCATTTACTTCTTTATCTCCGATAAACACTTGGCCATAATCTTCCTTACCACCACCTTTACCGCCGTATTTCGAAGCGATTTCTTTAGCAAATTTCCCCATGTTAAAGAGTGATCTTCTCATGAGCTGTTTCCCCACCATTCCTATGATAATAATCCCTTTTTCATTTTTATTGATAAATATCGTATTCAGATCTTCAGATTTGCCTAATAGGTTCACACTTAGGTTCTTAAGATCATTTTGGGAAAGATTTTCAAAGGATTTAATAATCATTTTAGAATCATTGAATAAAAATGCTGATTTGATAATATCTTCAATGAATTCCTCATCAAACAAGTTTTTTACATCTTTGATTTTTGATTTAGCCTCGTTCCATTCTTTAAATAATTTTTTTACCTTTAAGGGGATATCTTCTTTTTTTGTGTTTAGAATTCGAGATAATTCCGCTAAAATATCCAATTTAAATGTTTTATTTGACTTCAGAACCAAGTCATTTTCACTAAATTTTCCCGTTTGTATTGCTTTATTTAAGTTCTTCCACTTATTTAATAATTCTTCGACTCTACCTATTATTTTGTTCTGTGGAATTCCCAATAATTTCCCTAGTTGGATCAAAATAAGAGATTCTTCTGCTTCTAGCTCCTGTGTTGCATTTCCCGCCGTAAAAGTTAATCTTACGATCCCATCCTGAATTTTTTGCGATTTAATTATTTTAATTCTTCCTGCTTCTGAAGTATTATTTAAGTGTGTACCACCACAAGCTTCTACATCTATATCTGGAATCTCAACAATTCTAATGTTTTTCCCAGGCACCGCACCTCCTTGGTAAATTGTCATCCCGTACTTTTGTTCTGCTTCAGATCTTGGGATAAAAGAAAGCTTAAGATTAATTGCTTTATCAACTATCTCGTTTGCTTTATTTTCTATTTTTAGTAAATTTTCTCTTGAGATTTGTTCGTAGTGAGTAATATCCAAGTTGGAATGTTTCATACTCTTCTTAGCTCCAGCTTGATTAACATGAGCGCCTAATATTAAACGGGCTGCAGCGTTTATAATATGAGTGGCAGTATGATGTTGAGAAAGTTGCGTACGCCATTTTTTATCAACTTCAATTTTAACAGTGTCCCCTTCTTTAAATTTTGGTTTTTCAGATAAAATATGGATGATATAATTACCTTGTTTAACCACATTATCGAATTTCTGTCCATTAATGTTTCCAATATCATGTAGTTGCCCTCCTGAAGTAGGATAAGCAACAGATTGATCAAGAATCACATTTTTACCATCTATTTTAAGAACTTTTGCAGTGTTAGAGGTATTAGTATAATCGTAATAATAAAGCGATTTGGTTTCTGGAATATTTTTTAAATCTAATTTAATTTCTTCCTGTAATGTATTTATTTGCTCTTGTTTTTCATGTCTTTCTACAACTAGACTATAAAAATTATCTGGTATCTTTATTGCTCTATCAAATTTTTTTGCTGCTTCTCTGACCATTTCTGGATTAATTCCTCTGGAATCGTAAATTTCTATTAAGGTTTCGATTGAAATATCTCCTTCAGCAATTAATTTTTCTAAGATTTTATTGGCTTTTCGTTTTGTAGTATAAAACTTTTTTTTCTCTACGGTTAAAATATTCTTTAGATCATCTAATCGCTCAGAAACTTCAGGAAAGAGTTCTTTCAGTTCCTCTGCGTGCCATCTACATACATCAGAAATATCTACATCCCAATTGAATTTATCGATAAAATCTAATGCGCGTCTTAAAATGACTCTAAGATTGTAACCGCCTCCAACATTAGAAGGGAGCTTTCCATCGTTAATCGCAAACAATAGAGTTCTCGAATGATCAGCAATAGAATAGATGGCAGTCATAGGTAAAATCTTTTTTTTCAGCTCATTTACATCTATATAAAGTTCTCGTGCTACTTTCTCCCACGCTTTATCCATATCGTCTACTTCATCTATATTTAGATAAGCAGAATATTTTGAGAATTCATTATATAAGTTAAAATCTAACTCTATTTCGGTTATTTCTCTTAACTTTGAAATAACAAATGGAAATGTAGCCTCATACATATTTGGAGTACCTTGTGAAAACCATGCAACGCGTTCTTGACCTAAACCCATATCCAAAACTTTAAGGCTCAATTCACGAGGTCCATCTGGAGTTTGTTCAAACATTGTATAAACTTGATTGAATAATTCTACCCCTCTACTAAAAAATTCAAGGCTACACCCAAATGAACCCCCTCCTGCCCAAGAATCTTCATGGATCATTAATTCTTCTTTATTAGCCCCCACACCTAAAGTGATAAAATCGTAAATATCCATAAAAAGTTGTCCTTGGTCCCATTCTTCAGGAGGTACAAATTGATGTTGTCCAATCATAACAAAACCAGTATTGTGTGAACCGGTTACTCCCACATTTTCAATATCGTTAAATCTTAAACAAAACTGTGGAATTATTAATTTTTTTGCGGGGGGATCAACTTCTCCAGTTATAACATATGGTTGAAATGCTGAAATTGAAGCAATTGTAAACTCTGAAGTTGGATTCCACCTAGCAACGCAAGGATATCGCTTAATTGGTTTATATCCCCTTGGTTCTAAAATCTCAACAATTTTATTCCACACTTCGATATATGTTAATTTCTGAGATAAAGGCCTGTTAGCCACTTGAAAGCCCTCACCGCATGCAGGATCCCCACACACTTTTCGTTCTTTAGATACAGTCCAGAAATAAACGCCACAGGATTCGCACTCCTTTCTTGTATATCCTAATTGCCTTAATTCCAAGGTTGGAAAAAATTCATCAGGATTTTTTGATGCTATCGCTTTAAATATTTTTTTAAGCTCTTTGTCGTTAGTAGCACCTTTTAATTTCGTTCTTTCTTCTTCGGATAACATGTGAATCAAAAGTAAGTATTAATGAACATCTGATATTATTAATTAATACAATTAATAACTTCCTAAAATCTTTTTCTCAAAATTAAAGACACGATTTTTGAAAGGAGGTTTCATATAACTTTGGATGGTTTTCCAAAATCAATTTCGAGTGATTAATTTTAGACGAAATTGTTAAAGTATTTATAGAAAATTATCATTCTCTTTCTTATCATTTCAAATCCAAGATTAGAAAGTATTTAGAAGGATGAAAAAAATATGGTAAAAATAATGATTGTTGGAAAGTGCCCTCTCCATAAGTTGAACGAATCTGTCAAAACCTATATGAAAACTGACAAACCTGCTTACCCTGACTTCATTAAAAAGGTAGAAAGTTGGGTCGCACAAATAACTGAAGAAAGACTAAAAACATACTCAGTATACGAGTGTCCAGATGATAAAATTATTGAAAGTATGGCTGCTTTAGCTAAAAGATATAACTTTTACGCTTCTGTAGAAGGATATACATTCAAAATGGAGTTACTTACGGAAGCAGATGCTGCTATTCAAGAGTTTTTAAAGAAATAAAGCTTTTAAAATAATTTATAATTCTTTTTTTATATCATTACAATCTATAGGTCTAAAATTTGAAGTCGAGAATATCCCTCTTTTACGAAATCGTAATCTAAAAGCTCGATTTTTTCTGGAATTATTTTTAAGAGGAGTGTTCTTTTTCCTCGCACAATTTTTTGAACCTTATCAAACTCATCATTGTCTTCCCTTAAAAAGATCAGTCTTTCTTTTCCAGATGCAGTAATTTGCATGCCTTGTATTTTACCAGTGTCCATAGGTGTATATATTCCTATACTAATGTTTGGATTTTCTTCGATATTTTTTACCTTTCTCCCAGGTGCAGGCCCTACATATAGATTGAAGTCATCAGATTTCTTATCCATGTAAAAATCCATAGGTGTTGCGCGAGGGATATTATCCGAACAAGTGCAAAGAACGAGTATTTTTCTTTGATTTAAAAACTCTCGAATTTTTTTTTTTAATACTTCTTCTGGCATTTCATTTCCGATGATGTGTCCACCTGATTAAAATTATTACTATTAATAAGATTTTTTCAAAATAAAGCTTAATTAATAATGCTGTTTGGTAATTATATCTCGTTCTTGTTTAAAAATAATTTACAGATGGCTTATGTTAGAATGTGGAAACTCAGTCCCATGTATTGCTGCTTGAACATATGGTGAGATTGGACCTCGACCTAGCGCCATAATTCTAATTTTGGATCCTAATGTCGGATTTAATGAAGTTCCGAATTTAAGGGAGGCGTCTTCTGGGATTTCACTTGAAATTGTTGAGATAATCCTATCAATTTTACTTAACGATAATTGATGATCTCCTGAAACCGAAACAATGCACTTATCAACTTTTTTAGTGTCTGGTTCTAAGAGAGGATTATGCAACGCTAGCTTTGATTTTTTTATTAGATCAGCTTCTTCTCCCAAGGATTCAGTAATACCTATTAATCCAGAAGGATAATCCCCTTTTTTCTCAAGAACTTTTTTCACATCCGCGTAATCGATGTTAATTAAACCGCAATTATTTATCAAGTTAATTATTTCTTTTATGGATCGAATTAAAACCTCGTCCATAATTTTAAAACCTGCTAAAATTGGTAAGTTTTGATTAAAGCGTAGAAGATTATTGTTTGGAATTGGTATTAAAGTATCAGAATATTTCATGAGCTCTTCTAAACCTTTCCTGGCTCTTAAACTTCTTTCGGTCCCTTCAGATGAAAAAGGAACAGAACAGAACGAAACAACAGTAGCCTTATTTTTTTTTGCTTCACGTGCAATTACAGGCGCAGCACCAGTACCCGTGCCTCCTCCTAAACCAAACGTTAGAAATACTACATCGGCGTTTAATACTTGAGAGAGACGATCAACATCTTCTTCAGCAGCAGCAGTACCAATATTAGGATCATTACCAGATCCCAAACCACTACATGTTTCCTTCCCAATTAACAATTTTTGGTTAGAATTTGAATAATATAAATCATGGGCATCTGTATTAATATTTAGAGTTTCAACCAATTCCGAATCGATATCTTGCATTCTTGATACGGTATTATTACCTGCTCCGCCTATTCCGATTACCAAAGATTTAATTTTTAAAACTTTCAGTAAGTCCGAGAGATATGTATCATTATCTAAATTTGAGGAGCTGTTAGAACTTATATTATGCTGGGCAATTTCTTTAAATCTGGATCTAACCGATACTCTTGTTTTCACGATTTCGCTTAGGTCAAATTCTTCATCATCCATAAAAAGTTACCATACTGTGGGATAATTAGTTAATAATATGTGTATTATATCCAAATAATATAAGGAAGTAATATGCATGTAATACGGATAAACGACTCTATCAGGATTAACACTAAATTTTTAGATAAATTTGCGCAAAAAAGTCTCATTACAAGATTGCAAAAATTTAAAAGACTGAAGACTATGTTATATATGCTCGGGGTTAATTATAATATGGAAATTGAGATGAATAATAATACAGCTGAAAATTCTTTCAACAATTTAGAAAGGGACGATGTAATCAAAGTTAGAGCTATAATAACTTGTCCATCTGGAGATTATCAGAAAAAGTTTAGAAATCAATTTCCTAGGAAAGATTTGGAATTAATGGTTGTCGCTTTCAAAATTTTTGATTTTATGACTTGTTCTAAATGTGGCGAACTCTTAAACCTTAACTTAGAATTTGAAATTTAACTAATCTCGTAATGTGTCCTTTTATTATTATTATTATAAAATTTTATAAAACTATTAACGCTAGCCTTAGAATTATTAAACACTAAGTTGAATCTGTCCGTAGGTTCCACCGCCACCGGGAGTGTATTTGATTTTGTTCTCTCTTATTGCTTCTATAACAACTCCAACTCCTTCGTCAAAATTTTTGATTTCTTCAATAGGAACCTCTATTATAATATCAAATTCGGGACCTAATTTTTCTATTATTTTATTATAAGCCTTCAATACTATTATGCTTGAAGCGCTTTTAATGTTTTTAACAGAACGAATAATATCTATTAATGGTACAGCATTTATATATGGTGGTCTATAGTCAGGGTGAATAGGTTCTTTGGAAGTAGAAATCACTTCAATTCTTTCACTTACACCTAGCTTAATCTTAACGTTTTGATTGAATTTCTCCTTGCAAACTGGACATGTTACTCTTTCTTTGGCAACATTATCAATATAATCCATTTTAGCTTCACTAGGATCATTAACAAGAATTTTGATGAAATAATCCGAGATTATGTATTGATTAAATAGAGAGTTTCCTTGTTTTTCAGTCTTTTTGAACAATACTCTTCTTCTACATTTATGGCAGAACATATTATAATATTTACCCAACTTTGGATGAAGACCTACATTTAAATCAACTTTACGTAGATCTTTTCTATTAATTGCTAAAACTAATTCTTCAAAAGAGGGGTTATCCATCTGAAGTTTATTAAATTCTCTTCCTAACGATCTAGGACTTTCAGAATGAGCATCACTATTACTAAGGAAAGTGATTTGCTTTAGACAATCTAATCTATCTGCTAAATCTGTATTAGCAGATAATCCTAACTCTAGAAAGTTCACTTTTTTTGCGGCATCTTGATAACAATCTTTAAGAGTTTGATATTTGTTTTGGCGAAATATTGCCTTAAACGGAGTAAAAGCGTGTGCGGGCCCAATAATTGCTCCAAAATCAGTAATTATATCTACTAGTTCAGCAGGAGGTAAATTTACTCTTGGACGCCCACCCCACTCGTCTAATATATTTTTTGAATGAGGTTTAATTTTTTTTTGAATATCTTTTACTGTAGAAAAATCAGGAAAAAAAACAACTTCATGGACACTTTCTTGATCTTCAATTTCAGTCTGCAAAATAAAGTATATCCCTTTATAAGAGAGAGCTCCGTCATCATCCTTTATCAAGTTTTTTTCCAAGTATTTTAACCAATCAGGTTGCAACACATCTCCAGTTCCAAGGATATGAAGCCCTTTTTTCTTACATGTTTCAACCATTGTATCTAAATTTAATTTTTTAGATACTGCAATAGAATGGGGCGAGTGGATATGTAAATCAGCATTAAAAAAATTCATACATTAATCTTAAACAACAATCTATTAAATATCATTTGTTTTTAGTCTGGATCCTAACTCAATCCACTTTTTAGCTTTATCAGAATTTCCTAATTTTTCATGACAAAGAGCTGCAGATTCCCAAAAATCTACATCCGATGGATCAAGAGAGAGAATTTTGTTAAATAGAATTAAAGCTTCTTCGTAATTATGCTTTACATCGCAATATATTTTTCCTAATTTCTTAAGGGCATTAATATTATCAGGATCCATTTTAAGAGTGTTTCGATAATAGATAATTGCATTATCGTAATCATTTAGCGCACTATAACTGAATGCTAAATTTTCATATAGCACAGGATCTTCCTCTTGAAGTTTTAAAGCTTCTTCGTAACATTTTATCGATTTTTTAAATTCCTCGTTAAAAGTATAGGAGAGTCCTAAGTTATTCCAAGCTTCAATAAAAGTATCGTCAATTTCTGTTGCTTTTTTATATGATTCAATTGCTAGATCATAATTGTTGTTTTCATAAGCTACATCTCCTAGGTCAAACCATAATTCTGCGTTATTAGGATCGAGATCGATAGCTTTTCTATAATAAATTATGGCGTCTTTATAATTTTGGTTATCATAGTATATTGTAGCTAGATTGGTGTAAAGAAGTTGTTCGTCAGGATTAATTTTTATGGCTTTTTTATAGCAATTTATTGCTTTTTCGTACTGTTTTTTTTCTCTATAGATTAACGCGATATTATTCCAAACATCTGTGTAGCTTGGTTCGTATTCTAACGCTATTTTATAATATTTTAATGCATTATCGTAATCTTCTAAGTCTTCGTAGGCAAATCCCATGTTATAGTACGCGACTGCATCGTCAGGTTCTATTTCGATTGCTTTCTGATAACATTTTATTGCTTCTTTAAATTGACGCAACATACTAAACGAGAGTCCAAGATTATTCCAAACTTCAGAAAAATAAGGGTTGATTTCTATCGCTTTTTGATACGAATCTATAGCGAGCTCAAACTCATTTTCGTCATAATACGCGTCCGCTAAATTGATCCAGGCATCAGCGTCATTAGGATCTAATTCCGCTGACTTTTTATATCTCTCAATCATTTTAAAATCAGATATTGCTTAGAGAAAAAAAAGTTTTATTACTATTATTTTTTTTGGATTTCAAAAAAATTATTTAATTACGCGGCAATAACTATCATTTTATCGTGAATTTGGTGGGTTAGTAAAATTCTTAAATGAGTTATGCTACCCTTAAATCTTACTTCTTCTAATTTTCCTTCAACTAAAACTGATTCTCCTTTTATCGCTTGTTCACAAAACCTTCCCCGAAAGGAACTTATTTCACTTAAGTTATTTAAGCTTATATTATTCCCGATGATTTTTGTTTCTATAACCTTTAAAACATCAATCTTATAAGAACAAGGAGTAAAAATAGAATTAGTTGAATCTATTATTTTTGCTTTTATTTTAATCCTCCCTAGGTTCTTGAATTTATAATCGTAGAAACTTCCATTCCAATCACCTGGGCTCTTAATATACCTTATAAAAAAATCAATTCCATGGAATTTGCCTTGATGTAGCTTTCTTTTTTCACTTCTCAAAAAATTCTCGAAACTTACACCGGAACCTCCTGCTCTCCAATTATAATGAGTTTTAAATTCGGATAAGATATACCCCCTACAATAGTTTGGAGTAAATAAGATTGTTTTTAGTTTATCTTGAAGCTCTAAACTAACATTTGTTCCATATATTATAATATCTATATCAGAATCATCTTTACTTAATCCGATCATGGGTGAACCAGAAATACCAATTGCATCTTCTGATACGGATCCGTCTGTAATTAATAATTCACACAAACTTTTTGAATGGTGTTCGATTTTTGACAAATCACTCCTCATATTTAGTGCTGTATAAAATTCTCGGGGTGTATAAATTTTCTTTATATCTTTATTTTCTACTCCTTGAAGCTCTATATCAAGTTCGTTTGAAAAGAAAAGAAATTGTGGATATTCCTCTCTTATTTTCAAATATCTTTCGTCCAATGAATAGATTTTTTTAAATCTTTTACCTTCCTTTATTCTTTCCCCATTTGGATCTGGAAAAAATCTTAAAAAACAAATTTTACGGTCATGGGGATGGTGATAACCTTTTATATCGAAAAAGAGCTGGTTTTCTTTAGTTTCAAGGTAATCTCCTTCAATTCCTTCTGGAATTTTCATATGGCCCCCAACTTTATTAATTAGTATCTGTCAGGTGTTTTTGATTTAATTTTATATTTTGGTATTTCTTTGGCTTTCTTTAATTCTCTTTCAAAATCTCTTTTTTCTTTGAGAAATCTCTCTTTATCGCTTTCTAATCTTTGCCTTTCTTTTCTAATTGAAAATTTATCGTCCTCTATCTTTGATTTTTCCTTTTCTAATTTTTTAATTTCATCTTTTAGACTTTTCAGTTTACTTTCTGAATTACTAATTTTGTGTTCTAATGAAAAATAAGTATCTTCAGCTTTAGGTACTTTCCTGTCTAATTCTTTTAATCTAGCTTCTTGTCCTTTTTTCTTTCTTTCTAAATCTCTAACATCGTTATCAAGGCTTTCTTTAAATTTACCCAATTTCTCTTTTTTTTTCTCAATATCATCTTCTTGAAGAGATAAATCTTTTTTCTTATAACGTACCTTTTCCTTTTCATCTTTTAATCTTCTTTTCTCATCTTCAATTCGATTTTTTTCATCAACAATTTCTCGTCTTAAATTACTAATTTCTTTATTCAAATTATCTCGTTCACTAGTTAAACTCTTGAGTTCTTTTCTTAAATCCGTTAAAGTGTTTTCTAGCTTTTCAATTGTTCTCTCTAAAGCGCTCTCTCTCCGTTCCATTCCAGGTAATTTGGTTTTAATTTCTTTAATTCTTTCTTTCGCAGTTTCTTTTTCTCTTTCAAGATATTTCTTCTCTCTTTCTAAATCATCTCTTAATCCATCTAATCTCTCTTGATATCGCACTAAATCGGCATTTTTCTGATCTAACTCCCTTTCTTTTTCATCGAGATTAACTTTAGTATCTTTTATTTCGTTTCTTATATTTTCCATTTCGTTTTTTAGTTGTTCATGTTGATTTTGAAGACTTCTGACTTGAAGTTCTTTTTCTTTTCTTTTCTTTTCTAAATCTTGAATATTGTCTTGGTATCCTTCAACCCTATTGACAACACGCTCCCATTCTAATTTTTCTTTATTTAATTTAATTCTTTCTTCTTTAATTTTTTTGAGTAATTTCGCATCAGCGAAGGTGTCTAGTTGCTCTTCGGGCGTTTTTTCTCGAATTTGATGTTTAGGAATAGGTTTATCCTTCATCTTAGTTCTTAAACTCATGTATATGATTAATAATAATATATTGATTCAAATTCTAAAGTGTTTGTAATTTCAATTTGAGAAATTATTTGGTAAAGTCAAGTTTATTTATATAACATAAATTCCATTAATTTTTATAACATAGATAAAAATAATTAATATCATGATATGGGGTTAATTTAATGGAGTTTGACGAAGAAAATGATGAGGAGTTTGACGAAGAATTTGATGAGGAGTTTGATGAAAACTTGGATGAAGATATTGGCGAACCGTCTTCAAAATCCCCTACAGAAGATTTAAGAGTTAAGACTCCAGAACAAAAAATAACTGCTGAGGGGAAAAAAATATCAGTTTTTTTTCTATCCACTATAGGCCCAGGAGAGAAAAAACAAAAA
>Ga0209536_100006272_pt1 | contig 18223 bp, 9 predicted proteins | sample DeeMarSeWOR28_12_FD_187461 | JGI IMG/M metagenome (GOLD analysis project Ga0209536, IMG submission 187461) | Marine sediment microbial communities from White Oak River estuary, North Carolina - WOR-2-8_12 (SPAdes) (version 2) | ecosystem: Environmental > Aquatic > Marine > Intertidal zone >... | reverse complement strand
TAGAGCAAAAGAAAATAAAAATAAAAGTTTTAATTGGTTAACTATGGATGAAAGTATCAAACCTTCACATTTCATTGGATCTTTTGATCCAGCAATCACATTGAAAAAGGGGTTTGTCCTTGAAGCGTTTAATCCTGGACCATTACTAAATGCGATGTTAGAAGGTGGGACATTCCTAGCAAACGAAATTAATCGAGCAACAGAATATTCTCAAAATACCTTATTAGAACCATTAGAAGAAGCTTCCATCGGGATCCCCCATTTAGGGAGAATAAAAGCTGATAAAGATTTCTTTTTTATATGTGCAATGAATCCTGAAGAATTATCAGGTACACATCGCTTATCTGAAGCATTAAAAGATAGAATAAAAGTCTGGATTAAATTAACTTATCCCGATAAATCGACAGAGTTAGATATTATAAGACTTAATTTACCTGAACAATTTACTGTAGAAGAATCCGAATTAGAATTAATTTATTCTGTTATTAAAGAAACTAGACAAAATAAGGTCGATATAGAAATTCCTGCTTCAATAAGAGCGGGAATTGCAATGGCTAAATTAATAGGAAGAAGAAGACAGATCGAAAAAGAAAATAATATCAAAGAAAAAGAATCGATATATGTGTATCTACCAGAGATTGCTAGAAATGTTTTATTAGGAAGTATCAAGCCTAAGCCTGGTGTAAAAGTTGAAAATGTAATTGAGAATATTATTCACAAAACTCTAGGTGGCTAATCTTTTGGGGATTTTTCCTGAGAATCCATGTGAATTTGCAGTTGAGTTTATTAGGAGGATGAGGAATCATCCAGATATCGTTCAAATTCCATCTTCAAGACAAGTTTTATCAATCCCTAAATTAATAGTTTCTAGATATTACCGTAAGGGTTCTGTAACCCCAAATGATTTTATTGAAATTAGCACTGTTACCTCATTCCCAGATAATCAAAATTTAGCAAAAGAAATTGCATTTGAGGTCTTATTTCCAAATTACAAAAAGAATCTAATGGAATCATTCTTTAAAGAAAATTCAGCGACTGAAATTAAAGATTTAAATATAGATAATGAAATAAAATCAGAATTAGATCGATTACAAGATTTAATTGATGAAATTGAAACTTCAAGATTTATAGATACTAATATGATCGAGGAAATGGAACATTTTATGGAAGAACTGAACAGTAGAAGAAATGAAAATTTGATCGAAGCAGCACTGAATTTTTTTAATGATGATTCTGAATTATATAAAGAAGAAATAAATTCTTTTGAAAAATTACTTGAGGAAGCACAAAAAAAATTAATTCAAAAAATAAATTCTCTTGATCCTGAAGATTTAAAGGCTGGGAATTCCTTGGGTTTAAATGATTTAATTCAAGAAAGTTCAAAGCGATCTTGGGAAAAATTAACGAGTCAGGCGCTTGCTAATAAAGATATTTCTAAAGATTTGGAAGAGATAATTAAACGTGAAAGACTGGAAGAATTAATTCAAACAATCAAATATCTTGACAAAACAAATGCGATTTCTAAAGAATCTTTACAAGAACTCAAAAATAATCTACAAAATCAAATTCATAATCTAGATCAATTGTTTAATGCTGCTAAAACATTAGGAGAAGCTCCAAACTTTAATTTAGATGATGTATTAAATAACTCGCTACAGAGCTCTTCATTTGAACATAATTTTAACTTGGCGAACTCACTAGATCAATACTATGGTACTAATCTTAGAAGTCCATTGCTTGACAAATATAATCGACAAAAAGATGAATTCAAAATGAACCTATCACTTGAATCTTTAACTAAAAGTGCATTTGCAAATAAATCTTGGAATTCTTTATTCAATCAAGCGCTTCAAAATGCAGTTAAAGAAGCAATGCAGCAAAATAAGAAATTCGAAGCCTTTAAATCCCTTTCACATCAACTTCAACAACTCGCAAATAGTTGTCAAAATCTGCATTGTAGTCAAAAAATGGCACAAAATCTTCCAGATCTAACAAAATTGACTTTAGAATCAAGCGAAGCTCCATATCAATTAAAAAATGTTACTGAATTTTTAAGAAAAATAGGATTAAATCCAAGAGCAGAAGATATAGAGAACATTGGTAAAAAACTCAACATGGCTGAAGAGGATATTTATGAATTAATTGAACCAAATTATCAACTATTAAAAAAATTAGTAGACAAAAAAACTGCAGATTTTCAACGTTTGAGTAATTTAATGCATCAGATCAAAGATCAATTAAATCCTGAGAGGTTCAGGGATTTAATTGCAAGTGCTTTAGCTTCTAATAATAGAGAAGCTTTAGGTGCTTTAGGTAATTTTAATTTAAGTGATGCTCTAAAAGAAGCTCAACAAATTGGAGGGAAAGAAGCACAAGATAAGATGATATCTTGCCTTTCAGCTGGGGGTGGTGAAAATTTACTTAAGCAATGGTTTATGCATAGAGCGAATTTACCTGAAAATGCAAAACAAAAAGTCAAAGAATTAGCAAAAAAGGTCTTAATTGAATTAGGAATTTTTTATTCCCGAGCTCGTTTGGGTAGTTCCACAACAGGACCTATACCAATAAATATTGTGAGACCATTTTCAATTGGAGACGATTTCGAAAACATAGACCTTGAAGAAACAATTTATAATATACTTGAGAAAGGAAAAAAATTAGACCATATCGAATATGATGATTTCTTCGTCTTTGAAACTGCTAAAGGTCTTAGAACTGCATGTTTTGAACTCGATATCTCAGGTAGTATGACAGGAGAAAAACTCGCTTATATGGCCATTTGTGTGACTATGCTATGCTATGGATTGCGCAAAGATGAATTAGGAATTAGCTTCTTTGAATCAAATACACATGTATTAAAAGAACTTAATCAAAAAATCGATTTAGAAAAGTTAGCTGATGAACTTTTATCTGTGTCTGCTCGAGGAGGAACAAAAATTCAGAGTGCTCTTGAGTGGGCCAATAAGCAATTTAAAGATCATTCTTATTCCCGCGAAAAATTAAATGTTTTATTCACTGATGCTGAAATATTTGATCTTCAAGATGCATTAAACGAGTTTAGGATTATGAGATCACTTGGGGTGGATTTCATTTTAGTTTGTCCCGAAACTTCTTACAACCTAAAAGAAGCGAACAAAATGGTAAAAATTGTAGGAGGACAATTACTGACTATAAAAGACTGGAATGAATTTCCTAAATTAATCTCTGAAATAATTAAGTCTAGATTTTAAAATAAAAATGACAAAAAAATCAACATCAGCTTTAATAATTGAAAAATTCGGCTTAAACCTCTATCAAGAGACTCTTAAATTTCCTAGAAACAAGATAAATATTTTCTATTTACAAGATGACCCATTAAAAATTAGATGTATCATCTTGGATAATGAGCGAGAATATCATCTTATAGTTAATGAGAAAAGAAATGAAATTTTTCATGATTGTCCTTTATTCTTAATTCATTCAGAGAGAGATAAAAAGTTCTGTGTCCACTTTCTTAAATTGCTTTCGATTATTAAAAATCAACATTCTGAGAGAATTCTAAAGAATATTGATGAATACAATCTTATATCTGATGACTTTGGTTCTAAAAAAAAAGGTGAAAATTACCAATTATTAGCTAATAATTGTATCGAAACTAATAATTGTGTTGAAGCCTTAAACTATTTGAAAAAAGCAATTATTAGTCAGTCTGAAAGTAAATCGGCTATTGAAGAGTTCTTAACTATTGCAATTGACAATAATTTATTTATTGAATTTTTCGAGTTCATAAAGGACGGATATGAAAATAATTTAGAATATCTCTCTAATTTTGATGAGTATATTAAAATAGGATTTAAAAAATTATTAAGTGTAATTCATAAATATTCTTTCTTCAACCTACTTAGAATAATTGAGTCAATAAGCGCTGTATTAAATTATAAAGATGTTTCCTTGATTGTCCCCTTCTTTGAAAAATTAAAGAAATTAGTAAATAGTTCAAACTTTAATGAAAATTACTTCTCCATCTATCTTATTAAAAAGAATTTTAACGATTTAGTTAAACATAATCCTGATTTTAAGGATATATTTACTCAAAATCAACTAAATTCATTAAGAAGTAAGTCATTAGATTATTTCTTGTCTGAAATTGATAGTTTTTGTTTAATTGATAAATTAAAACTCTTAAAAAAACAATTTAGGGTTATAGAAATTTCTAAAGAAGAATTTCATAGTGAATATAAGAAATATAAATTAGAAATTAAAAATTTAGAAAAAAAATTATATTTGAAAAAATTTGCTTTTCTTAAATTATTAATAGAAAAACACAAAATAAAGAAGACAAATGGAGAATTTAGAAAAAAAAGAAATGCTTATATTGTAAATCATCATGATGATAATTTACAAAATCCTGTTTATAGTTATATAATCTCTCGTATTGGATTTTTTGGATTAAATGAACAAACAATTAAATCTTCAGAAATCGGTATTAATTATTTTATCATGAAAGAACTGTTTTTAGATAATTTAAATACATTTCAGGACGTTAATTATTATAAAACACAATTTTGGGGAGAAACAGACAAATCAATTAACTCAATTGATGGATTCTCTTTGGTAAGTAAAAATATAGAGTATAGTTATGAAGATGAACAGAAATATTCTGAAGAAGTAATTATAATTGAATGGGATTTAGCAAGTAAGCCAATTCAAGGGAGTATTGTCAATGCCTATGGTTCTCAAATAATTATCCCTGATCAAAATAATCCATTATTTCATGATTTAAAACCCTTTGATCTGTGTTATTGTAAAAAAACCCCTGTTAAAATCGAAAGTAATATAATTAAAAATGTCAATGTTATTACTAAATGTTCATTCAAAGATGCCATTAAAAGCGTTTCTAAAGGTATGGAGTTTATAGAAGGTTATTACCCTTTATCTCTTGTAAGAGCAGTATTAAATAAAGAAATTAATCCATTTCAAGCTTATGAAATAATTATAAATAATCCAAATAAAACCTTTATTCCTAATTATAATAATTTTGTTCAAGAATTTAGAATATTTCTATTCGATTTTATTTTTAGGGAAAAGGAATATATTTTTGAAGAAATCAAGTCAGATCTTGAAGGTAAGTATGATCAAATTTTAACGTTACTAAATCTAACCAATGAATTAAGTGGTTTAACCTTGCCTTATTTAGATATCTTTAAAGATTTAATTTCCCCAGAGATTAATTTAAATGAATTTAGATCAAAATTCTTAATTAAAATCCATACATATATAAAGGAAATTCTAGATAAAAGAGAGCTCGGAAAAACTGGCATCTTTGATATGAAAAAACTAAGAAATACTCAATTTTTTAAATATGCTGATAGAATTTTAAAGATAAGAAAAGAAGAATTTGAATCCGCAGAAATAGCTAGATATAAAGATGGTGAAAGAACACGATATGACATCTCAGCCATTAGTAATACTTATTATGGTCAAAAGTTCTTGGAAATTCTACATTTTGAAGGTTTATCATTGCTTAAATCAGATGCTTTTAAAAAATTTCATGATTTCGCTTTGAAATTAGATTTAAGTCTAAAGATCGTTGATAGAATTCTTAAAGTGTAGTTTTAGGCATTTAATTTTAACCCTCCATAATTAGCATCATACCGTGGTATAAACCAAAAATCTCCCGTTCTAATTTTTTTTATTGTATTTATTGTTTTTTTTTGTGTATGATTAATTTTTTATTTTCCATAAATTTTATTTTTAATAGAATTTGAAAGATTAATTAGAAACAGGTAATAAAATTATCTAATTATGAAAAATAATAATTTCCAACATCCTTCTAAGGATATAGTAGAAAGCAAAGGTACTATTCTAAGAGGAAAAACTATCTGTATGTGTCTAACTGGATCAGTTGCAATTATTACTTCTCCAATAGTAGCAAGAGAACTTATGAGGTTAGGTGCTGAAGTTATTTGTGTTATGTCTAAAGCTGCTACAGAACTAATAAATCCTGCATTAATGGAATGGGCAACGGGAAATAAAGTGATAACTAACTTGACTGGTGCTGTTGAACACATTTATTTAGCTGGTGATCGACCAAAATCAGTAAGTAAAGCAGATATTATTTTAATATGCCCAGCTACAGCAAATACAATCTCAAAAATAGCATCCGGAATTGATGATACCCCTGTAACCACAGTTGCAACAACAGCATTTGGTTCTTCTATACCTATCGTTATTGTACCAGCAATGCACGAGAGTATGTACAAACATCCAATCCTTAAAGAGAATGAAAATAAATTAAGGGAATTTGGGATAGATATCTTAAGGCCAAGAATTTCAGAGGGGAAGGCAAAAATTGCTAGAATTGATGATATTATTGATAGAGTCATTGATATTTTAGTCTCGAAAAAAGACTTTGAAGGTAAAAAAGTATTAGTTACCGCTGGACCAACTAGAGAAGCGATTGATTCTGTTCGTTTTGTTTCAAATAAATCATCTGGAAAAATGGGAATAGAAATTGCAAAAGAATCAGCTGCGAGAGGTGCGGAAGTAGTACTAATTGCAGGAGAATGTAGAGCTAAACTTCCAGAATATATTGAAACTATTCACGTGATATCAACAGATGACTTTATTAAAGCTGTTAAAGATGAAATCTCATATAAAAATTATGACTTTTTTATATCCGCTGCTGCTATTAGTGATTATAAACCTATAGAATGCATTGAGGGTAAGATTTCTTCTGATAATGTAGAAGAAATACATCTTAACATGAAGCTAACACCAAAAATTATAAACGTTGCAAGAAAAAAAGATTATAATTTATTTATAGTTGCATTTAAAGCAGAGACAAACGTCTCTAGAACTGACTTAATAAATAAAGCCTATGATAGACTTGTTAAATCTGAAGTAGATTTAATTGTTGCCAATGATATCGGTAGAGAAGATATCGGTTTTGATAGTAAATATAATGAAGTATATATAATAGATAAGAAAAAGCATATTACCCACGTAGAGAGAAATACTAAAAGATATATCGCATCTAAAATTCTTGATGTTGCATTAGAAGCAGAAAAAACTAGTAAAACCAAACCTAATTTGTAGTTAGGATTTCAAACTTCTTAATTAATAGAAATCTAATTTTTCATCTAGTTTTCTATCTAAGGAAAATATTTAAATACTAATTTAATTACAGTAAAAAGTGAAGAAATAAGTAAAGTTTAGGCAGTTTGTAAAAGACCCAGATCTATAGCTCATATCTTTTACAATATAAGAAAAATATTGTACTAAACGTATTTATATATGTATTATGTTTTAAAGATTAATGAGATAAAATAAGAAGAGTGCGTTTAAAATTACATCAAAAGAAGAAGGAACGATAAAACAGGGAACAATTGCAGAATATATGCGAAAACGTACCCAACTAGTTGGTTTCGAATTTGGGTATTGGAAACACGTTCAATATTGTGCAGAGTTTATGGATAATGCGCTTGATGCTATTGAAAGTTTCCAATGGAATGAATTAAAAAACCCAGATTCGAAAATCAAGTTTTCTTTAAACCAAGAATTATTCTTAGAAAAATTTTCCATTGTTGACGCAGCAAAAGAAGAAAAAAAGAGCCAACATCTAGATAATGAAGCAAAACACTCATTAATGCAAGAGCTGGGTATAGAGACTCCAGATTTAGCAGAAACTGTAACAATAGAACCCGAAATAAAGGAAGAGGAATCTGGGGAAATAACTGATAAAGAAGAATTGGAAACAGAAGAAGAAGTACGGAGGATTATTGATGATATGCAAGAGATAATTAAACCTGTTGAAAATATTATTGACGTAGAACCAATCGTTATAGTACGTATAAGAGAATTTGAAGCAGCTTCATTTTTAACCTCTGAAATAAGTCAGAAAAATGTAATGAGTTATACATTTGAGATCTTTGATAATGGAACTGGGATGTCAAGAATCGATTTAAGAAAATTTGGAAGATATCTTGCCTCATCAAAATCAATGGAATTAAAACAGACCAGAGGTAGTCAAGGTTTTGGAGCACCAAGTGCTTTTAGTGATGCTCAAAATACAACTGGTAAACCCATTGTAACAGTTTCAAAGTCATCTGAAAATGTATATGCTACTGTAAATGAATTTTTTACTACATCTAAAAATGAAAAGAAATATCTAATTCATCCAACTGATATTGACAGCCCGTTTTTACATGGAACCTATATTAAGTTGAATTATTTAAACGTAAAATATGTTAAGGGATACGTTGAAAAATATATTGAAGAAACTGCTTTTATGAACCCTCATATCACAATAATATATATTGATCCTGACGGAAAAGAAAAAATTTATCGTCGTTTAGCTTCTGCTTTTCCAAAAGAACCGAAATATGCAAAACCACACCCTTCATCAGTTAATATTGGTGATCTTCAAGATTTAATTGCGAAATCAGAGAATAAATCCCTTTCAGCATTTCTAAAAGAAAATTTTGTGCGAATAAGTTCAAAACTGGCTAAAGAAATTGTAGATCTAGCAGAAAATGATCTCCAAGATAAATTTAATCTTCTCATCCTAAAAGAATGTTTTGTAAGTAGGATTCAAAAGAGGACTCAACAGGTTAATATTCTAATAATGGAAAAAAAAGTTTATGGTCGCTCTACCAAACCAAGAGATAAACTGATTGTTTATCAAATAACTTCTGAGGATCTTGAAGAGAAATATTGGAAATTAATCTCCTCATATAATAAAATTGAAAAAGATCACGAAAAAATTAATAAAGAAATTAAAACCTTTAATAAACGCATTGAAAAAGTTGAAACATTAAGAGAAAAGAAGAATATTGAGAAGCAGATTAGCAAATTATTGAAAAATATTGATGATCTTAGAAAAGAAAAGGAAAAAATTAAATTAGAATTAAATAGTCTATTAATATCTAATAAAGCCGATTTAAATGAATTAAAAAAGATTAAAAATAGAAACGAATTTGAAGAATTAGTTAAAGAAGTTCAGATATCTAAAATAAAACCAAATGATATCACAAAAGAACAGTTTAATTCTCTTTTTCTCGCATTTAAATCAATGAAATATATGGCACCCCCAACAGACACAGCGATTCCTGTAGGTGAATTAATATTAGAGAATACATTGATAAAAGAAATTGGATTAAAAGTTTCTGAGGGACTTGATAATTTTGATGTTCCAATAGAAAATATAGTTCAAACTGCGGATACGATAAGTGAGGATAAAAAGAGTGTTTTAATTGAAGAAGACCCAGAAAGAAATATAGAGGACATTGGTAATATTTCAGTAAATTCTGATGAAATTGTTGATTTAACCTCAGATATATTAAGAAATATAAATATTGTGGAAAATAAGCTAGAGCCAAACCAAATTCAGCAATCTATTAATGATCTTTTAGTTTTTTCCGAAGTTGAACCAGTAGATAGCTATCAAAATGTATTTGAATATTTTATTGAAAGTTTTGCTAAAGATGATGACTTCGTAGCAGCAGAAACCAGAGCACCAACAAGTGGAAAAGGATTGGCCTATGTTGTGGAAGCTGTTATGGCTTATTCAAGAAATATTGAAGTACCAAAACGTTCGAGAGATGTGTTATCTAGATTTGTAAATAGAACACCTAAATTAAGAGATAGTGCAGATTGTGCCATAACAAAAGCAGTTCAATCAGTAAATTGGAAAAATTATAAACTTGATATTTATGATAATGGATTACCAAAGGGACCAATTAAATTACTAGTAAATGTTTCTGGACCGTTTGTACATCTTATGTTTAAATCTCAATCGAAAAATGCATTGGCTGATGATGAAGATCTAATTAAAGAAATAAAATTCTGTCTTGAATCAATAGGAAGAAGAATAAGAATATATCTTAATAGAAAAGCAAATCTTCGTCAAACTGAAAAACGAGCTAGTTTAATTCAAAGATATATCCCAATCTTTGCTGAAAGTGTGTACAATATCGCATCTAAAGGAGAAAGTAAATATAAATCAAAACTCAAACTGGAAGAATTAATAAATCTAATGACAGAAGCTATTGGAAAAAAAGCTGTCCCTACAATTGAACCAGAATTGAAACCTGAAAAACCTGAAATTAAAAAAGAGGAAATAATAAAAGAAGAAGTGATGGAAGAATCGAGTGAAATAAAAGAAATTATTCCTAAAAAGGAAATCGTCGTTGAAAAACCTGAACCTAAAAAAGAAGTTATTTCTAAGAAAACATTACTTAATTGGACTGTTGAAGAACTTAAAGGATATTGTAAAGAACAAGAAATTGAAATACCCTCAAAAGCAAGGAAAATAGAGATAATCAATAAGATTCTAGAGTCTTATACTGTTGAAAAAATTCCAAGAAAACCGGAAGAAATTAAGCTAAAGGTGTCAGAAGTTATTAAAACAAAACCAAAACCGGTAAAAACTTCTGTAAAGCCAGCAGCTATAAAACCAAAACCCCAACCAATGCCTTCAAAACCAAAATCAACTCAAACAACACTCCCAATTATAACGACCGATAGAATATTAAATGTATTAACAGATGAATGGCAAACTATAAAACATCTTATTTTTAAATTAAAGATAAAAGATATGATGGATGCCAGGTATCTACAACTTAAACTCAAAGAATTGGAGCGCAAGGAAGAAGTGCTGGTTGACGTAAAAATGGGTAGGAAACAATGGAAATTAAAATAAAATAAGGGGAAATATATGTTAGAAAAACAAAAAAAGAAAAATTTTGACTTAAAAGCCGCTAAGGATTTGTTCAATGAATATATAGACAAAGGGCAAATTAAAAAAAAAATTGAATTTCCCACAGATGCTGTAAAGATTGATGATTTAAATAGAAAAGAAGTATTATCAAGATTGTATAAGTTAGTAGACGATGTGCTAACTAAAATTTATACCTCTGGAAGACCTTCTATTCAGTTACCTTCAAGATCAAGCTCAAATATTAGATGGGATGAAGAAAATGATCTATTATTACTTGGGAAACAAATTATGGAGAAACAATTTCATACTTTAACTAGTGTTGCAGATATAACTCGTTTGATGAGAATTCTTGAAGTTATCACAGAACTTCTAAATGAAAATCTTCATGCTACAAAAAGAGAAGTTTTTTATACTGATGTTAATCTATTCAAGGAACAAAAAAATAGTGATAAAAGTATAGAAGATGTGGCCACAATGTTATACACAACTAGAAATTCTACTCATATTGTTGCAGCTCCTAGAGGTTCATGTGTTGGTAGATTAAGAATAAGAGATCAAACAGATATTATTGATCTTGAAGGCCAAGGTAGCGGGGGATGGACGATATCTCCGTTCCTAGATCAAATAGAAATAATTGAATCTGATGCCGAATTTATTTTAGTAATTGAAAAAAATGCTGCCATGATGAGACTGTCTGAGGCAAGATTTTGGCGAAAATATCCTTGTATATTAATAACCGCTCAAGGAGTTGGAAATGTAGCTACTCGAATGTTTTTGAAGCGGTTAAATAAAGAATTAAATTTACCTACTTTTACTTTGGTTGATAGTGATCCTTATGGTCATTACATTCATTCAGTTTATTTAAGAGGCTCAAAAAGATTGAGTTATGAATCACCTTTCCTTGCTACTCCAAATATAAAACTTCTTGGAGTCCTAACTAGAGATTTAGATAAATATAAAATCCCAACTGAAGCAAGAATAAAAATGAACAAACAGGATGAGAAACGAACAAAAGATCTTTTACAAGAAGATTTCGTAAAAACAAATAAAGCTTGGGAAATGGATTTAAAGTTAGCCCTGAAAAAGAAAGAAAAAGCAGAAATACAAGCATTCGCATCTCATGGCTTTAAATTTTTAACTGATGATTATTTACCAGAAAAATTAACCACAGGTGATTGGATATAAGGATTTTTCATAAAAAAGATGGAGGTATTGTCCAATTGATTGATAAGGAAAAAATACAAGATTGGCCAGTTGAATTACCACTGAAATTTGTAGAAGATGTACGAAGTAAGCTTAAAAGTTATCGAGATGAAAAAATAGAAGAGGAAATTTCAAATTATCTCGATGATATTATAGCAAACTTAGCTATTCCTAAAATAAAAGAAACTTTTGACAATGCTCCAAAAGATACAGTTATTTCAATCCTTTCTTCTTTTGAACAGCTTTCAGAAACTAATGTAGGAGCAATAAAACCAATACAATTTCTACTCGAAAATCTTACTAACAATAATAACAAAACAATTGCAGAAACGGCAAAAAGAATTCTTAATAATTTAGCAAGTTAAAATAAATTAAACCTGAATTTTTATGAAATGGAATAAAGAAAATTTTTTCGAATTCATAATAAGCCAAAATGTAGTAGGATTCTTTGAAGATCCACTACGACTAAGATCTGGTAGGCTATCATACTGGTATGTAAATTGGAGAAATGTCTCTGAAAATGTTCAATCAATCGATATTTTATCTAATTATATTATAGCATTTGTAAAACACTTAGGTCTTAAACCAGATTGCTTTTATGGAGTGCCAGAAGGTGCCACAAAACTCGGAATAATTTGTCAGTACAAATGGGCAAAAATGCAACCTGATTATAAAAAGGGGATATACATTTTATCAATGGGGCGTGCTAAACCAAAAGAACATGGTGATCCAAAAGATAAATTTTTTTTAGGAATACCTAGGGGAAAAGTTATTGTTTTGGAAGATGTCACGACTACTGGAGGATCATTAATTGAAACTATAGATAAATTAAATCAAATTAATGTATCAATAATTGCAGCAATTAGTCTTACTAATAGGAACGAATTAAGAGAAGATAAGAAAAGTGTGGAAAGTGTAGTCAATGATAAGGGCGTACCTTATCATGCAATGAGTAATGCTATAGAGATCATTCCTTATCTCAAGCCTGATAAAACTATTGCATCAAAAATCGAAGCTTATTATAAAAAATATGGTGCTAAAGAAATTAAATTGTTAAATGGGTAAAAAAACAGATATTACTCTCAAGAACCAAAATATCATTAAGAATTTATAAAGAAATTCCTCCAGTGTTTAATAAAATTAAATAGGAGTTCAAAAAGTAACTTCTCAGGAATAGTGAGTCTTCTTTCATCATCAAGGGACAATTCAGTTTTTGCCAATTTTAACAATTTCAACAATCGATTATCAATAATGCTTAATGAATAAGAATTATATCGATCTAGATTTATCAAGGGTACTTTTTTTTTCCTAATATCTTCTGCCATAAATTGTTTGAATTCCTTAATTTTGTTTAAGAAAAACCTTTCTTCCGTTTGAATTAATTTTTGATCATCTCTCTCACTAATAGCATATCGCTGAACATCGACATTATCACATTTCTCTGATTGAATAATCTCCAAAATATCATTTTTAATAAAAGGAATAGCAGAAAACAACTTTAATTTATATTTCTTTCCTTTCTCGTAAGGTCCGAATGATTCGCCTAATAGCGTAAACCCATCATGATTTTTAATGCACTCAGTAGTGATTTTTTCATTCGTAAACATGAAATTTATTCTATTTAGGGAATTTGTAAAGAGTTCTTCAATGTTTTCCAATAATTTTCTCACCAGATTTATTAAATTATTAAATCTTTATATATTATGCAAACGTAATACAAGAGAAATAAACTTAATATTAATTTATTAATATTCAATAAAAGTATGTGAAAGTTTTGATTATAGAAATAATCCTCCTAATAATTTTTATCATATTTTTTGCTATTGGATTCTTTATCATTTATCGACAGGTTGCTTTAGTGAAAAAAGGTGAATTCTACAATAAAGATCGTTTACAGTGTATCATTTATGGCTTTATCTTTAGTTTATCAGTAATGATAGTTATCGCCGTAGGTTTTATATTCGCAACGGAATTATGGGGAACAACTGAGACAGAAATAAATCCTTTAGTTTTACTAATACCTATTATATTTTGCTTAGTATATCTTACATTTTACCCTCTTATAGATTTTCTTTTTATTGCATTGAGTAAAGAATCTGATGAGGGATTAACCCCATTTCATAAATTTATAAGTAGGAACCTATTAAATAGATTTAAAAATAAAACAGCTGCATTATTGATTGCTTTATTCTTTTATATAGTTGTCTTTATCATCCCACCAATTTTAATATCAATTAGCGGATTACCGTTTATAATGGCATGGATAACCTGGATGCTGATTTATCCTTTAATGATTCTCACTTTTTATGGTTCAAAAGGTTATATTGCTGGAATTTCAAATGCTTATTATCACATTCCATATATAAGTAGAGCTATTTTTATTAATTTTGAAGATAAAAAAAGAGGAATAAAGCAATTTCTTTCAGATCCAATACATTATATTGTTTTAGGATTAATGTTATTTGTATTTGTATGGGCGTGGATTTCATTAATCCAAACAATAGCTTTTTTTTTTACAGGATCGATGGCCATATCAACCATGTCTTCTGCTTTTGTCTTTGTCACCCTATTTTTTGGGATTATAGGCTACTTTACTCGTTTTTGGGGTAGAAAAATAAAATATCGCGGAATAGATATTTATTTTGCGGCTTATTTAATGGCATCCATAGGTATTAATGTTCTTGTTAATTTTTTAATAGTTAATCCTAACCAGTTATCCTATTCACTTAATTTTTGGAATCTTACAAGCCAAATAGTCCCCAATTATTTAAAGTTTGCGTGGGCCGCCATCATTGAGGAAATTGTATTAATTATTTTTACTACATATTTCTTTTTAGCTAGAAAAAGTGAGTTTATAACAAATATTCGATATTCAAAAATTACAGAGTGTGCTCAGACTTTTGATCCAATTCCATTATTTAATTTCATTAAAAATCGTGATCCTAATATTAGAAAACAAGCAGAAGAGGCATTAGTATTGATGTTTGAAAGAATTCCACTTAAATCAGAAATAAATCTTAATGATTGGAAATTTAAAAATTCAATATTGGATGGGATATGCGATAATAATTTCAATTCAAGAAGAATCAGTTTTCAAATTCTGGAACAACTGGAGGATAATGTTCCTGATACTATATTACCTTGGATAATAGAATCATTAGAATCCCCAAACTATGACAAAAATATCCCTATCTTAAATTCTTTAATAAAGAGAGACAATAAAATCGTTGAAAAAATACCAAAAAATATAATTTTCAACTTAATATATGATACAGAATGGAGATTGAGATTTTTAGGTTTAAAATTATTTTCAAAGCTATTAAACTATGATAAAGATTTGATTTTAGAATTAGATTTTCAAAAATTAATAGATGACCCAAATAGTAAAATTCAAATCGAAATTCTTAATATTCTTGCAGAATCTTCTATAAAAATTCCCGAAAACCTGATTATTGATAAAATTTTTAGTCCCAATAATGAAATAAGAGCAGCAGCAATTAAAAATTTAGCAACTATTAGTAAAATAGAATTGAATGAAAATATTGTATCAAAAATTATCCCTTTAATGAAAGATCCTTCAAGTCTAGTAAGAACGGCTATTTTTGATATCTTAAGACGGATTGGGAAATTTAAAAAAAATAAAATTCCACTTTTACCTCTTCTTGAGGGATTATCTGATTATGATAACAATGTTAGGAATTCCGCAATTTTAGCACTCGTGAAATATTATGAAGAAGAACCAAATCAACTCGATTTGGATGAAATAATCAATAGCATTGATCCAGACAACACTGAAACATTAATTACCAGTTTAAGCTTACTTGGGAGATTATGGAAAAGTAATCCAGAAAAAATTTTGACTACTTTATTGATATTTTTAAGATTTGAGAATGATCAATTAAAAACCCATATATCAAACATTTTAGTTGATAAATATAATACAAGTCCAGATTTAATTATTCAAAATTTAATTAAAATCCCTGATGTTTCTGGTTATATAACGAAAGGGATAATTGCTAAAACCTTTATCAAAATTGGTAGAACTAATCCAATAAACTTAATTCAAAAGCTAATAGGGTTCTTGGATAATGAGAATAATGATGTTAAGCTAAATGTAATTGCTTCTTTAGATGGATTAATTGATGGAATAAATAGTAGCATTAATATTAAACCGATCTTCGACATATTACATAAAGAACAAAACAACCAAATAAAAAAAGAAAGCTTAAAATTAATTTCAAAAATAGCCAAAAAGGATTCAAATTTTGTAAAACCTTTCATATCTGAGTTGATGCATACAATAGTGCAACAAGAAACCTCTGTACAGATTGTTCTTTTTAAAGCATTACTAGAAATTGTTACAATATCACCTGAATTCATTCCTCTAGACCCAATAATTGATTTTTTATCAAATTCAGATTCTTTCATCCGTGAAACAAACACAAAAATACTTGGTTTCATCGGGTATAGAAAACCATCGATCGTAGCTGACGCATTAATAAATAAGTCCTTATTAGATGAAGAATGGATTGTTAGAGAAGCAGCTGTTTCGAGCTTGGGGAATATTATTGCACATATTGAAGATAAAAAGAAAATTATAGAGAAACTAGTATCCTTACTTGAGGGAGAACAAAGTTGGGTTCTCAGATCAGCACTAATTATTTTATCTAAAATAGAAGATGTTGATGAAGTTTATGTACCTTTTGAGATTTTATTAAAATGCTTAACAAGTGAAGACTCTAAAGTTAGAGAAGCTTCAGCTAATTTGCTAAGTATTTATAGTAGTCAGGTTAATGATATTTTTGATGAAATTACTAAATTATTAGGAGATAACATACAAGAAGTAAGGACCAGTACAATCAATAGTCTTGTAAAAATTATTCAAGAAGTTGGTTTGAATCAAATATTATCAAAGCTTTTAAAAAATTTAAGTGATGAAGGTACAATTCAAATTCAGCGGTCTATTGCATTAGTTTTAGGTCGTACAGCAATGTACGAAGATGATAAAACTAGAAAAAGAGTAATTTCTTTATTAAAAATTAGGTGTGAAATGAGTCAAGATCCGATTATATGTGGTACATTACAAAAATTGAAAGATGTGTAAAGGATCAAATCGTAGTCTCTAAAAAAAAAGCATTACTAAATCTTTTCTCTCATGTATTTTTTAAATTTTATGATTTATTCACACTTTAATAACCTATCCCTTAATATCAGCATTAAAATACCATAAAATAACTAAATAAAATATTCGAATGATCAAAATTGAAGTGATTTTATACGACTACACCATTAACTAATCCTACTATACCAGTAAATAAAATTCAGAAATTTGAAGATTTTTATCGCTTATTTCAAGAAAAACCTGGTGAATATAAATATCTAGATCAAATTAATGATATTTCTTCTAAGGGAGGAAATACATTAATTATTTTTTATGAAGATTTATTAGCTTTTGATCCCCAAATTGCAGAGAAATTAAAGAGGGATCCTGAAAGCTTATTGGAGGATGCCGTAGAGGCATTTAAAAACATTTTAAAATTCCAAGGAATAGCATTAAATGATCAGAATTATTTTGTAAGGATAACCACTAAAGATAAAAAATGTCCATTATTTATTGCACTAAGAAGTCTAAGGGCAAAAAATATAGATAATCTTGTATGGTCAAAAGGGATTTTAGTTAGATGTTCAGTTATAAGACCTAAATTAGTAAAAGCTACATTTGAATGCGTGTTATGTGGAAGCCAATTTGAAGTAATTCAACTAACTTCGAGAATTAAGTGGCCTAACTTTTGTATTAATAAACGTTGCAAAGCTAAGGCTCAATCAGATTTCAGACTAATATCAAAAAATTCAGAATTTATTGATTGGCAAAGTATTATGATCCAGGAAATTCCTGAAGATTTACCTCCAGGGAGAATTCCACGATCAGTTCAAGCAATTTTAACCAATGATCTAGTTGACACAGTTAAACCTGGAGATAGATTAAACGTAATGGGTGTGTTTAAATCTGTTTTAGCTCAATCAACCAAGAATTACAATTCCACTCTGTTCAAAACTTTTATCGATGTCAACTTTATAGATCCTGAAGATAAAAGTGAAGATCTCGTAGAGTTGTCAAAGGAAGATAAAAAGAGAATTGAAGAATTGTCAAAAGAACCAATAATTCAAAAAAAAATCGCACGTTCAATTAGTCCTAATATTTATGGTCGGGAACAATTAAAAATGGCATGTGCTTTAAGTTTATTTGGAGGAACAAGAAGAAAGAAACCAGGGGGTGGTTACAAGAGAGGAGATCTCCATTTTCTAGTAGTAGGTGACCCT
>Ga0209536_100006271_pt1 | contig 18226 bp, 12 predicted proteins | sample DeeMarSeWOR28_12_FD_187461 | JGI IMG/M metagenome (GOLD analysis project Ga0209536, IMG submission 187461) | Marine sediment microbial communities from White Oak River estuary, North Carolina - WOR-2-8_12 (SPAdes) (version 2) | ecosystem: Environmental > Aquatic > Marine > Intertidal zone >... | reverse complement strand
GTCCTGCGGCCGGTACGCGCGGCGCGCCGTCCGGTGCTCCATGTCTCCAGCCGATCGAGCTTTGCATCGAGAACGCGTTCTTCCCTGGCGCTCAATGTGACGGGTTTGAACTCGTTTGGAAAGATGTAGGTCCTGACGATCCAGACTGCAGCGATACCGGTAAGCAGAACCGCGACCAGCACCAACAGGCTCACGTGCAGCGCGTCGAAGCGCCGCGTGCCGGGTCGTGCGGTGGAATTATCCGTATCCGCGTGCATCGGGGTGGGCGCAGACTGGCGCGGGCGACCCGGCCGGGCTCATTCGTCGAGGATAAAGGTCACTTTCAGGGTGACGCGGAATTCCTTGATCTTGTCGTTCTTGATGACCGCCTGCTGATCCTGCACCCAGGCCGACTTGACATTCTTCAGAGTTTTGGTCGCGCGTCTGATACCGTCGGCGACCGCATCCTCGAAACTCTTGTCGGAGGCAGCGATGATTTCGGTTACGCGGGCAATTGACATGGTGGATTCTCCGTAGGGTGGTGGTAGCCGGCGGGCGTGCCGGGCCGGCGCTGTTTTTTCTGGATCAGGATTGCCGCGACCCCGGTGCTGGCAGGTGCGCGGGCCGGCTTATTCTATGCGCTTGCAGCGGCTTAGCCAAGCTTGGCGAGAATATCGGCAAGCAGCGCGCCATCCTGGGGAACGAGCCCATGGCCCGCCGAGGTTATCTGTACGTTCACGCGCCCATGCAGGGCAGGAACATTGTTCATGTCCTGACTGTAGGCTGGCACCAGTTCGTCGCCCAAGGCAAACGGTGCCTGTCGGACCACAGCATAGTACGGGATATCCGGATGGGCCTGCTGGTTCAACCAGAAGACCAGACTGCCAGGCGACGCCGGAAGCAGGTCGATCAGTACGCCCCGTGAATACTTCAGATACCTGTAGTCATCACCTCCGAAGAGTGACTTGAGGAAATCGATCCCTGGACCGGGACAGAAGAAAGGTTTCGAGTCAACGGCGTCCAGTCCCTGCGCGGCCCGCACCGTCCCGAGATGGGGTGAGGCGATGGTAATCAGCGCATTGACATGATAGGGGTTGCCGCCCAGCAGAACGAGTCGCGCCACGACGCCGCCCGCGGAATGGCCGGCCAGGATCAGTCTTTCCTCGGCATATTGCTGTCGGATGCCGAGAAGCGCAGCGCCCAGATAGTGCGCCTGCAGCAGCAATGGCGCCTCGGACGGCAGATTGATGCTGAAGCTCTTGTTGGCCGCACGATTGCCGGGACCGGGGACGAAATAGGTGCCGCTCGCGGTGGGAGTGACTATGCCCCCTCGGGCCCAGCCGCTCGCCTCCAGCACGCTGCTGATACCGCTTGCTTCCCAGGTGTTGGCGCTGGAGGCATAGCCATGCACGAGGACGACGATATCTGCTCCCGCCGGGCGAACCAGCAGGCCGCCCGACAAAGCCAGGAAGATGAAAAATCGAAAACGCATAGTTGTGTTGAGTGTAGACCATCGGCCTTCGGCCGCGGCATGTCCCCGGGAACGCAACGCGGATCAAGCCATCAGATCGTCGTTACTCATTGAAGTGTAACGGTGGCGCCTCCGTCGCCAAGGGGCTGGCGCCGGTTGGCTTTGATGCTGTAGCAGCGGACGGGACAGGCAGGGCCGCCTGACGCGCCCTCAGGACTTAGTCGTCTTCGTCATCATCCGTGACCAGGTCGATGGCAGCGCCGGTGACCTTGAACGGCACCTTGGCAGTTTCCACGGCGACGGTGGCCACAGTCCCCACAGCAGCGCCCACGACCATTGCCGCACAGCCCTGGAGCAGTAACAAGGTCAACCCGAGTGCAACGGTTTTCAACATCTGAACTCCCTGCAGAACTGAGCCGCCAACGCGGCGAATCAAATACCTGTATACAATACCTTCCTGCCTAAGCTAGGCCAAAGCCTGTCTGACATGCTTGACGGGTTACGCAAAACAGAACTGACGTCGAATGACACCCTAGCATATAATCGTTCCCCGGGTCGTGGTTCCAGGGATGTTCAGTGATGTTTAAATGGCTTAGACGCGAGCGCTCGAAACCGGATACGCGGGAAAGGACGGTGGCCATCCCGCCGACACCTGCCGCCGCTGCGCAATCCTCCGGCATCCTGGAAACTTCCGGGTCACCGCTACCCGACCTGGCCGTTGACCCCGGGTTTTACAAGCTCCTGCTCGGCGTGCATTCACTCGTGGAGCACGATCTCAACGCGCTGGAAAGCCGCGTATCCCGTGAGCTGGACCAGATCGTTTCATCCGGTGTGTCCCAGTCCAGCCTGGTGCCGAGGGTCCCCGCGGTAATACCACGTTTGATGCAGAGCCTGCGCAGTGACACGGCAACCGGTGCGGAGATTGCCGAACAGGTGGGGCGGGATGCCACCCTGGTCGCCGACGTGCTCCGTCTGGCCAACAGTCCCTATTACCGTACCGGGCGGGAAATCAACAGCCTCGAGCAGGCCGTGTTCATACTCGGCAGGAACGGCTTGCGGCAGCTGGTTGCCAATGCCGCGATGAAACCGCTGCTCAACATACAGACCGGACACTTTTCCCGGCAAGGAGGCCCGATCATCTGGGCTCAGGCCGAAAAATGTGCCATAGCGGGCCGTTGCCTGGCAAAGGCGGAGGGGCTCGACCAGTTCGAGGCCTATCTCGCAGGCCTGGTGCAGAACATCGGTCTGATCGTGGCGATCCAGCAGCTGGATGCCGCCTTCGACGCCACGGAGGCGGCACGTTCATACCGGTTTCGGGATATCTTCGCCGCAAAGTCAAGGATACTCTCGGTCAGGATCGCTGCCGAGTGGGAATTGCCCGACAGGGTGTTGACGGCGATCAAGGAGCAGTCGCCAGCGGGTCAGCCGGATGACATGTCGCCGCTCGGCAGGGTGCTGTTTGCCGGCGACAAATTAAGCAAGCTGCGCGTGCTGGTCGACGAGGGGCGTATCGAGGATGCGGTGGAGCGCCTGCAATGTGGTGCCCAAGGGCAGTTCAGGGACCGCTGCGTGCGCTGTTACGCGGAACTTTAAGCGGATTTTTTGTCACGCTATCTGGTCGTCATCCTATCTGGATGTTAAAGCGGTGCCAGGGATGTGCGGCGGCGGCAATTGATTCTACCAGCCCCGATTCCTCGAAACGCCCGTAGACCTGCGAGTCGTCCCAGAGATCCAGCCGCTGTTGCCGCGTATTCAGGCGGAAGCGTCCACCGCCATGAACCGCAAGTTGCGGGGCGTTTACCTCGAGGGTCTGCGCGTCCACCCATCGGTGGGTAAGGCCGTGCTCCTGGGCAAAACGGGCAAGGATCTGGTTGTGATAGCGGTAGAGCTCGAAAGCGGCAAAGACCAGGTAGCCCTGGTTCCGCCAGCTGAGTCGCAGAAACTTGCCCTCGACTTCGGGCCGCTCTGGCCCGGCAATAGACGCGGGATAGACGAGTATTTCGGTAGACGACATGGCCGCGCCTGTGTTTTCATCCGCCAAAGCAGCCCCTGCGGGATTGGAGCCAGGCCGGACGCGGGTGTCAACGGGGACTTTCCCTGCAGCCACCACTGGAGCCTGCGGGAGATCCGGCCGCCGGCCGGCGTGGGCAGGACAAGCCGCGCCGCTTTAACACGCGCCGATGAACAGACAGGCGGGAGGCGTTGTCATCCTCCGGTCCTTTCCGGTGACGTGCCGCCGGTTCCTGAGCAAAGGCCGATGACTGCGGGGCAGGCATGTTACTTGCACCTGCCTCTTTTGTCCTTAACAAATGTGTGCGTGCGATTGCAGCCATGACGATCGATTATAACTGCTACCTGCCCGGAGAGACCTACGACGAGCTGGTGACCAAGGCGGGTCACCCCCGCGTTGCGGCGCGTTCCCTGTGCCGTCACTTTTCAAAGCTCAGCGATGCCGAGCTGGACGAACACCGAAAAGCGGTGGACCTGGCAATCATGGCGCTGGGCATCACGTTTACCGTTTACAGTGAAGGAGATAACATCGACCGGGTCTGGCCGCTGGATGTGGTGCCGCGCATTATCTCGCGCCGCGAATGGGCGCGTACTGAAGAGGGACTCAAGCAGCGGCTCACGGCACTCAACCTGTTCATCAGCGATCTCTATGGCGATCAACGTATCGTTAGAGATGATGTTTTCCCGGAAGAGGTGCTGGCCGGATCGCGTAACTTCCGCCCCCAGTGCAAGGGTGTGGTTCCCCCTTTAGGTGCATGGGCGCATGTCTGTGGCACCGATCTGGTGCGCGACCGCGACGGCACCCAGTATGTCCTGGAGGATAATCTGCGTGTGCCATCGGGTGTTTCCTATATGCTCGAAAACCGCCACGTAATGAAGCGCGTTTTCCCCGAGCTGTTCGAAGACTATGAGATACTGCCGGTTGACGACTATCCCAATCAGCTTTTTGAGACCCTGGCGGCCATCTCGCCGCGGCCGGGCGATTATCCGGAAATCGCGGTGCTGACACCGGGTATCTACAATTCGGCCTATTTCGAACACAGCTACCTGGCGCAGCAGATGGGGGCGGAACTCGTCGAGGGCCCGGATCTGATGGTCAGTGATGATGACTGTGTCTACATGCGTACGATCGAAGGCCTCAAACGCGTCGACGTCATTTACCGGCGGATCGACGACGATTTTCTGGATCCGGAGGTGTTCAAGGAAGATTCCATGCTCGGTGTGCGGGGCCTGATGCGGGCCTGGCGCAAGGGCAACGTCGGCCTCGCCAACGCGCCGGGCGCGGGGGTCGCCGATGACAAGGTCGTGTATGCCTTTGTTCCGCAGATCATCCGCTATTATCTGGACCAGGATCCGATTATTCCCAATGTGCCCACCTACCTGTGCATGGACCGCGGCGAGCGGGAGTACGTGCTGGCCAATCTCGACAAACTGGTGATCAAACCGGCAAATGAATCGGGGGGTTACGGGATGATAGTCGGTCCCAAGGCCTCGCGGGCTGAGCGGGAGAAATTCGCCAGGCTGATCCGCAAGGATCCGCGCAATTACATCGGGCAGCCGACGCTGGATATCTCGACGGTGCCGACTCTGTGCGGCGATCACCTGGAGCCGCGCCACGTTGACCTGCGGCCCTTCGTGCTGCAGGCTGACAGGCTGTACGCGACCATGGGTGGCCTCAGCCGGGTCGCGTTGCGGAAAGGTTCACTGGTGGTGAATTCATCTCAGGGCGGCGGGAGCAAGGACACCTGGGTCGTGGAGACGGGTAAACACTGATGTTGCTGTCAAGGGTTGCCGAAAATGTCTACTGGATGGGTCGCTATCTGGAGCGGGCGGAGAATGTCGCGCGCCTGATCAACAGCACCACAACCGCGCTGCTGGATCTGCCCCGTGGCGTGCAACTCGGATGGGACCGGCTGGTGCGTATCATTGGCGGCGAAAAGCTGGCCGCTGAGTGCCTCGACTCACTCGACGAGCGTTCCGTCATGCGCTTCCTCATCAGTGAGGTCCGCCACCCCAATTCGATCATCTCCTGCGTCAAATACGCGCGCGAGAACGGGCGCACAACACGAGAGATTATCTCGCAGGAGGTCTGGGAGCAGGTCAACGCGCTGTACCTGTTCGCCTCGGACCAGGCCGCAGCGTCGCTCGGACGTCGCAAACGCTTTGATTTCCTTAACGCGATTATCGTGCATTGCCAGACCATCAACGGTGCACTGGCCGGCACGAGTATTCACGATTCAGCCTATCAGTTTCTGCGCATCGGCCGTAATCTCGAGCGCGCTGACATGACGTCGCGCATTATCGACGTTCCGGCACTGGGCCTTCTGACGGATCCGGATGACGCGGGCGCCAACCCCGCGTATGCGGCAGTGCGCTGGATGAGTGTCTTGAAATCGCTCAGCGCTTACCAGACTTACCGTTACCGGGTGCAGGTTAACGTCCGGGGTCCGGCCGTACTGGGTTACCTGCTTCACGAGGGTGTCTTCCCGCGCTCGGTGGTACATTGTCTCGCGGCTATCGGCAACTGCCTCGCGGAACTGCCGAATCCGGAGACGCCTCAGCGCAGCCTGGGGCGCTTACAGCGCTTTGTCCACGATGCCGACATCGATAAACTCGCCGAGGCAGGACTCCATGAGTTCGTGGACGAGTTACAGAAGGGCCTCGAGGCACTGCACAGCGCCGTGAGCGAAGGCTATTTCCGGCTCAATCAGGCAGTGGCCTGAAGATTCTCTGCCGCATCGGCAGGTGCCCACGGCTTGGGTGAACAGTTCCCGGGCCCCGCTGCCCGTATTCGGCACCGGGGTTTTGGCCGGATCCGATCGTGCCACGGGGCACCGATGCGACACGCCGGCCCCAGTGAACCTCTCGGGATACATTTATGGCAATCCGCGTTGCGATCAATCATAAGACGGAATACCGCTACGACAGGTCGGTGCACCTGTCACCGCATATTATCCGCCTGCGACCGGCGGCGCACAGTCGCACGCCGGTGCTGGCCTATTCGCTGAAGATCAGCCCCGAGAGGCACTTCATCAACTGGCAGCAGGATCCATTCGGCAACTATCTTGCCCGGCTCGTCTTTCCGGACAAGACCGACCGGCTGACGATCGAAGTTGACCTGATCGCCGAGATGGTGGTGATCAATCCCTTCGATTTCTTTCTCGACAAGGACAGCGAGCATTATCCGTTCGACTATTCACAGCAGTTGGCAAGGGAACTCGCACCGTATCGGGAGATTATCGAGTCCGGCCCGCGGCTGAAGGCATGGATAGCGACGGTGGACCGGTCCCGCCAGCAGACCAACGACTTCCTGGTCGCCCTCAACCAGAAACTGCAGCGTGATATCCGCTACAACATCCGCATGGAACCTGGGGTGCAGAGCTGCGAGGAAACCCTGGAGAAGGGTGTCGGTTCCTGCCGCGATACGGGCTGGCTGCTGGTCCAGATACTGCGGCACCTCGGCCTGGCGGCGCGTTTCGTATCCGGTTACCTGATCCAGTTGACCGCCGATGTAAAGTCGCTGGACGGGCCGTCGGGCCCCGAGCACGACTTTACCGACCTGCATGCCTGGGCCGAGGTTTATGTGCCGGGCGCCGGGTGGCTGGGTCTCGACCCCACCTCGGGGCTGTTCGCCGGTGAGGGTCATATCCCGCTGGCCTGTACGCCCGATCCCGTGAGTGCCGCGCCGGTGACCGGGGCGTCGGGGACGGCCAAGGTCGAGTTCTATTTTCACAACGAGGTGCGGCGCATCCATGAGGATCCCCGCGTCACCAAGCCCTACACCGAAGCACAGTGGTCAGCCATTATGGACCTGGGGCGGGCGGTGGATGAGCAACTCAGACAGGGTGATGTGCGTCTGACCATGGGCGGGGAACCGACCTTCGTCTCGATTGATGACATGGATGGGGCTCAGTGGAATACGGCGGCGCTCGGCGCCGAGAAACGTGAACGCTCGGGCGTCCTTCTGCAAAGCCTCCGGGAGCGTTTCGCACCGGGCGGTGCGCTGCACTACGGGCAGGGCAAGTGGTACCCCGGCGAGCCCTTGCCCCGCTGGGCCCTCGGGTGTTTCTGGCGCAGCGACGGCGTGCCCCTGTGGCAGCAACTGGAACTGATGGCCGATGAACAGCGCGACTACGGGCATGGGCCCGAGCAGGCGCGGCGTTTTCTGGAAACCCTCGGCAGGTACCTGGGCACGGGCGCTGACACCGTCATTCCCGGCTACGAGGATGTCTATTACTATCTCTGGAAGGAGGGTACGCTGCCGGTCAACGTCGACGCACTCGACAGCAAACTTGAAGATCCTTATGAGCGCGCGCGGCTGCGACGCTTGTTCCAGAGCGGCCTGGACACGATTACCGGCTATGCATTGCCGCTGCGCTGGGTGGAGGAGGGTGCCTCCATCCGCGGCTGGCAGACCGGCAACTGGTCGTTCAGACCCGGCCACATGTTTCTCCTCCCGGGCGACTCGCCCATGGGTTACCGCCTGCCTCTGGATAGTCTGCCCTGGCTGCCAGAGCGGGACCGGGAACCGGCACTGGAGCGCTCCACCTTTGAGCCGCGGCCGCCCCTGGGCGACGTATACGGCGACGTGAACCGCCGTTACAGCGCCTTCGTCCGCCAGACCGGCGTGGCACAGGGGATTCGCGAGCAAGCGCCTGCAGACGGGACGGGCAGTGCGGACTTGCGGGATAAGTTTGTTCGCCAGGCGCTTTGCGTCGAGCCCCGCAATGGGCGTCTGTACGTGTTTCTTCCGCCCCTCACCCACCTCGAGCATTACCTCGATCTGGTGACCTGCGTCGAGTCCGCTGCCGCGGAACTGGATATGCCGGTGCTGCTCGAGGGTTACGAGCCGCCGCATGATCATCGGCTGCTGCGGCTTGCGGTGACCCCCGACCCCGGCGTGATTGAGGTCAACATCCATCCGGCATCCGACTGGGAGACGCTGGTCGAACAGACACAAACGCTGTATGAGGAGGCGCGGCTGGCGCGCCTGGGAACGGAAAAGTTCATGCTCGATGGCCGGCATAGCGGAACCGGCGGTGGCAACCACGTGACCATCGGTGGTCCAACCGCCGCCGACAGCCCGTTGCTGCGCCGCCCCGACGTACTGCAAAGTCTGGTTACCTATTGGCAGCACCACCCGAGTCTGTCCTACCTGTTTTCGGGGCTTTTTGTCGGACCGACGAGTCAGGCACCACGCGTCGATGAGGCGCGTGATGAGAGTCTCTATGAGCTCGAGATAGCGTTCCAGCAGATGCCGCCTGGCGAGGCGCCGGCGCCCTGGCTGGTCGACCGCCTGCTGCGCAACCTGCTCATCGACATCACGGGTAACACCCATCGGGCGGAGTTCTGTATTGATAAGCTCTATTCGCCGGACACAGCCAGTGGACGTCTCGGCCTGGTCGAGTTCCGCGCCTTTGATATGCCGCCGCACGCGCGTATGAGCTCGGTGCAAATGCTTCTGCTGCGCAGCCTGATCGCACGATTCTGGAGGCAGCCTTATCGCCAGCAGCTGGTTCGCTGGGGAAGCGAACTGCATGACCGGTTCATGTTGCCGCATTACGTCTGGCGGGACTTCAGCGATGTCATTTGTGACATGCAGCAGGCCGGTTACGACCTGGCGGCGGAATGGTTTCTTCCGTTTCTGGAGTTTCGCTTCCCGCATTACGGACGCGTTGTCCAGGAGGACATCGAGCTCGAGTTGCGCGCAGCCATCGAGCCCTGGCATGTGCTGGGCGAGGAGGTGCGGGCGCAGGGTACCGCCCGCTACGTTGATTCCTCAGTCGAACGTCTGCAGGTCAAGGTGGCGGGTATGACAGGGGAGCGTCATATCGTTGCCTGCAATGGCCGACGGGTGCCGTTGCGCCCCACCGGGCGGCGCGCGGAGTTCGTCGCGGGGGTGCGGTTCAAGGCCTGGCGGCCCCCATCGGGTCTGCATCCGGGGATCGAGATTCACGCGCCACTGGTGTTTGACATTGTCGACAGCTGGAACGGGCGCTCGATCGGGGGTTGCACCTATCACGTTTCCCATCCGGGTGGCCGGCACTACGAAACCTTCCCCATCAACGCCAATGAAGCCGAGTCACGGCGGGTGGCCCGGTTCTGGTCCCATGGGCACACGCCGGGGCCCGTCGCCCTGCCCCCGGAGGAGCCCAATCCGGACCATCCCTATACGCTTGATCTGCGTCGCAAAAACACGGCCTGTTGAGCGCAGGGGGGCGGGGTGCTTTAATGGACCGGGCCCCCGGTAACTGAAGAAAGCCGCTGCAATGCCAAGCCCTACCCCGGGCCTTAGCGCCACCCTGACGCCTTTGTGCGAGCGCTACACCATCCCCAAAGGGGCGCATGACGAGATGTGCCTCAGCCCGGGGGGCGTGCGCGGCCACTGGCAGTATCTCGCCCGCGTGCTGGGTGACATGGGACTCCATGAACTGAGCCGCCGTGAGGACGAGGCTCGGCGTCTGGTCCGCGAAAACGATGTTACCTACAACATTTATGGCGACCCTCAGGGACTCAGCCGGTCGTGGCCGCTCGACCTCATTCCCTTGCTCATCGAAAGCGAGGAGTGGCGCGGCATCGAGGCCGGCCTCATGCAACGTGCCGAAATCCTGAATCATCTGCTGGCAGACCTGTACGGGCCGCGCGCGGTCATTCGCAAGGGGCTGCTGCCGCTGGAGCTGGTCTATTCGCACCCGGGTTTCCTCCGCCCTTGCGTGGGTATTCCGCTGCCACGGCCGCGCGCCCTGACCTTTTACGCCGCGGACCTTGGTCGTTCGGCGGATGGACAGATGTGGGTCCTCGGCGACCGCACCCAGGCCCCCTCCGGAGCCGGCTATGCCCTCGAGAACCGTATCGTCATAAGCCGCGTATTGCCCAGCCTGTTTCGGGATGCACATGTCCACCGGCTGGCAACCTTTTTTCGTACGCTGCGCAAGCAGCTTGCCGAGCTGTCGCCGCGCGGGGTCGAGTACCCCAACATTGTGCTGTTGACGCCGGGTCCGGCGAATGAAACCTATTTTGAGCATGCGTATCTTGCCAACTACCTTGGCTATAGCCTGGTTCAAGGCGATGATCTCACGGTGCGCGACGGGCGCGTCTGGTTAACGACGCTGGAGGGGCGCCAGCCTGTGGACGTGATTCTTCGCCGGCTCGATGACAATTACTGCGACCCTGTGGAACTCAAGGAAGATTCCTTCCTCGGCATTCCCGGACTCGTACAGGTTGCGCGAACCGGCGCGGTGACCATCGCCAATCCGCTCGGCAGCGGTGTCATCGAGAATCCCGCGCTGCTGGCGTTCCTGCCGGCACTGTCGCGGCATTTTCTGGGTGAGGACCTGCGTCTGCCCTCAGTCGAAACCTGGTGGTGCGGGGACGCGCAGGGCCTTGCGCACGTGCTCTCCAACCTTGAAAACCTCGTGATCAAACCGGTACATCCCGGCCTCGGGGGGCGTCGTATCTTCTGTGCCGAACTGAGCAATCAGCAACGCCAGGAGCTGAGAGATCGCATCGCGGCTCGCCCGGCCTGGTTCGTGGGTCAGGCCACCATGTGCATGTCGACAACACCGGTGCTGACGGCGGCGGGCCTGGAGGCGCGCCACACCGTGATGCGCAGTTTCCTCGTGGCCGATGGGGCAGACTATCTGGTCATGCCCGGCGGACTGACGCGCGTCTCCCAGTCTGCCGAGCGACTGGTGGTCTCCGGTCAGGCCGGAGGCATCAGCAAGGATACCTGGGTACTGGCCTCCGAACCGGAGCGGGAGACGAGCCTGCTGCCGGAGCGCGGCGAGGCGAGGCCGGGCCTCGGTCAGATCGACGACCTGCCGGCGCGTGTTGCGGACAACCTGTTCTGGGTGGGACGCTACGCCGAACGTGCCGAGTTTGTTGCCCGCCTGTTGCGCCTTATCCTGCAATACGATTTTTCCGGCAGCGAAGAGGAGTCCGGCTGTCTCAGGCACCTGCTTGCAGCCCTGACGCAACAGACCACCACCTATCCCGGCTTCGTTGGTGAGGGCGCCGACCAGCGCCTCGTCGATCCCGAGCCCGAGTTGCTGGCGGTCATCACCGACGTTGCGCGAAGGGGCGGGCTCGCGCAGTCATTGCAGGGCTACCTGACGGCATCGCGTTCGGTACGCGACCGGCTCTCCTCAGATACCTGGCGCGTCGTCAACCAGATCGACGAGGAGCTGCGTTCCCTGCAGCAAATCGCGCCGGGTCAGCTCGGCAATGTTGCCGATGAGCTGGATAACCTCGTCAATGCACTGACCGCCTTCGCCGGACTGACACAGGAGAATATCACACGTGGCCGAGGCTGGCTCTTCCTCGAGCTTGGCAGACGCCTCGAGCGTGCGATTCACACCGTGCGGCTGTTGCGCTCGACGCTGGTCCCGGCCACGGGTGTTCCGCAACAGAGACTGTTGTATGAGTCTGTGCTGGCGGTTGTCGACAGTCTGATGAGCTATCGACGTCACTATCGCGATCGCGTCGACGTGGCAAGACTCCTTGAGCTGCTGCTGTATAACGAACGTAACCCGCGCTCACTCGGCTTCCAGCTGGCGCACATCGAGGCACACGTGGCGGAGCTGCCACGGGAGCCGGGTCCCCTGCATCGCTCACCTGCCGAGAACCTGGCGCTGGAAATGGTAACGGCCGTGCGTCTGGCGGATCTCGATGCCCTGTCAGCCGTCGACGCGGAGGCGGGCAGTCGCGTGACCCTGGATCACTATCTGCAGCACCTCGGCGCGCGTTTGCCCGCGCTGTCGGATGCGCTGACGGCGAGCTATCTGCGCCCCGCGGCCCCTCCCCACCAGCTGTTGCGCATGGGTATTCGGGGCGGCTCATGAAGTTTCGGGTGACCCATGCGACGCGTTACCGCTACAGCGGCCCGGTGGTGTCATGCTACAACGTCGCCCGCCTGCGGCCGCGCGCGACAATCCAGCAGCGCTGTCTGACCTCCGGGATCAGCATAGACCCCACGCCTTCGCGATCCTACCGTTGGGATGATCTGTATGGTAATCATACGGATTACTTCACCATCCAGGATCGGCACAAGACCTTGACGGTTACCGCCGTGAGTGAAGTCGAGATCGTATCGGCAGGCACCCTGCTCGAGAGCGCCTTCCCCATCGCCTGGGAGCAGGCGCGTGACCACCTCCGTTCCGTGGTGGATGAGTCGGCGCTGGACGCACGCCAGTATTGTCTGGAGTCTCCGCTGATTGATCTCGACGGGGAAATGGCCACCTATGCCGAGCCATCGTTCAAAGCCGGACTGCCGCTGCTCACGGCCGTCGAGGACCTGATGGGGCGTATCCATCGTGACTTCAGCTATGACCCCACCTTCACCAACATTGCAACGCCACTCAAGGAGGTGCTCGCGCACCGCCGGGGGGTCTGCCAGGATTTTGCGCACCTGGCGATAGCCTGCCTGAGATCCCAGGGTCTGGCCGCCCGTTACATAAGCGGTTATCTGGAAACGCTGCCGCCCCCTGGCGCCGAGAAGCTTACCGGCGCCGATGCCTCGCATGCCTGGTTTTCGGTTTACGTGCCCCACCAGGGCTGGGTGGACTTCGATCCGACCAATGATCAGGTTCCGGCTGACCGGCACATAACCACTGCCTGGGGGCGTGACTACGCCGATGTTGCGCCCCTGAAAGGGGTGCTGTTTGGCGGCGGGGAGACCCATGAAATGCAGGTGTCGGTCGACGTGGCACGGGTCTCCGAAGGCCCGTAAGGCGGGCTGGAAGGCGCGCTATTCTGAGTTCAGCTGGACGCCGTCGCCTGTGCCTCCAGTTCGAGCAGCTCTTCCTCAACACCGGCGGCATGCGTGAGTTGAGCCACATTGTCTCTGGCAAAAAAGCCTGCGAAATCTCCGAATCGTTGCACATACTCAATGATCAGCGAGGAGTGTTCCGAGGCGCTGGAGAAGATCTGTTTGAGACCCTGTTGTTTCGAACCGATCACGTCCAGCAGGAAGTTCCGACCCTGCGCCTGGATCCTGCTCACCACGAACTCGATGTTTTCCATTCCCTCACGTTCGCCGTCGCGGACCGCCAGCGCCACGTGATGCAGACGCGGGCCGTAATTGCGTACGAAGGTCTCAGTGGGTGAGGGCAGTTTCTCCAGATGATTGACGAAGTAGGGTGTGTTGTTGGCGGTAAAGACCTTGGCCGGACTGCGAATCTCTTCGGGATAATGAATGCTCTTGGTGACGTTGGTCGAGGAGTTCTGATCCTTGATATCGTAGGAGCCCCAGTAGTAGTAACTCGAAAGTGACAGCCACTCGAGAATTGCGACCTCGCGGTTCTGACTGTAGACCCGTGTTGCCAGATGATCGATGGGCAGAATCAGATCGTTGATGCCCAGCGTTTCCTGCAAGGCCTTGGCCCTCAGGTAGGCCTCCTGGACATCATCGCGAATACTGCTCACCCCCAGTGCATAGACGCGGATCTGGTCGCGCGGGCGCTCCATGTAGGCGACGATGTTGTGGGTGTAGGGCGATGGTTTGCTGACGGCAAGATTTCCGGGTAATTCCAGCCGGCGAATCTGGTCCTGGGAAAAAAACCGGAACTCCCGCGCCGACTGAAGTTCGGTAACGCCGTGCAGATCGGTGACGCGAAGAATCTCCCCCATATAGCGGCTGTTTGGTTTGCGCGCCCCGATCGGATAGACCTCGTTCAGGCTGCGAAAGATGCCGCGGATATTGGGATCCTTAACCTCGCGCACCAGGAAGTCGGGTGTCTGCATGTTGACCCGGAGAATGTGCGTCCAGTGTGTCTCGCTTTCCAGCGTGACCAGGTAATGATAGGGCGTCATGAGCGCCAGTTCCGCGATGTAGCGGACGGAATGCCCGGGATCCACCGTGATCATGATCGCGTCGATCTCATGGATCAGGCCCGACAGCCCGGTGCGGTCACGCTCTTCCAGCAGCCGCTCGAGGTACTCCGTGAAGAAAGCCGAGTTTTCCTTGTCGCCGTGGCGGGGAAATCCGAGCGAGTCGACCGTCATTTTTGTCTGCGACCTCCGTGGTGATGGCTGTGTCGCGACGCTGAAAGCAAATATCGCACCACGCACAGAGTCCGTGCATATAAGCGTGCTGTGCATGAAAACATGCCAGTTTTTTGCTCGCCGGGTTTTGGGACGCAGGCGCCAGTGGGTGTTGCGCGCACCGTCGCGGTTCGCGTTATCGAACCGATGCACCGCCAGCGCGCACAGGCGGCAGAGGCTGTGTCGGAGCCTGCACCCTGACGATGCGCCGGGTTTCGCTTGCCCGGCCGCGCAGGGAAAGGGACAAAACGGTGCACGCGCGAAGGCCCATACCCGCCCTGCGCACAATCCTGGTGCGACCGCGCTGGTGTTCAGAAACAAAGAGAACAAAAAAACAGGTACTTACGATTGCGTCTGTGCTGGCATGCCGATTGCGATGGTTACTGGATAAAGGCCGTGGCGAGCGGGTCCCAGGTGCCCTGCCAGCCCCTTCAGGACGGCAGGCAGGGTCAGGAGACTTTGCTCGGGCGGCATAACCACGAACAACAGGGCGGCCGGTGCCTCGGAAGTCCGGCGGGCCGCCCTCGGTCGCGACTGGATAGCAGGATATGTACGGGGGAGAACAGATCAGTGAGTCACGCCAGGAGCGGCGGCTCGAGCATATCAACCTGCAGCTTGCTGCACTCGGGCAACCGGTCTGCCAGAAGCCGGGCCGGGCAATTGTCCTCGAGGTTGCGGACAACCTGGTGCGCAACTATCTGCACCACCGTCATCTGCTCGCCGAGTACCTTTGCCCCGCCGACCGGCGGATTCAGGAGTTCCTGAACGCCTATCTGGAAGAGCACGATGTCGACGCGCGCGTCGCCTTGCCGGATCCCACTTTCGTGCTCGACCAGCCGGGACTGGCGCGTGAACTGTCTCTGCCGGTGGACGCCAACGCATTCCAATCCGAGTACCTCGAGTCGTACCGGGTCCTTCAGGGGGTGCTTCACAATCCCAAGAACGATCGACGTACAACGCAGGGCGTCTTTCACATCGTTGCAGGGGGGCTGCGTGTGCCCTCCGACAAGCGCGCCGTGCCTCCGCGCGTTTTCGCCGCACTGTTTCAGGCGGCACTGCGGCCGCCGGAGGAGGCCATGCGGCTTCCCATAACGGCCGGCCAGGCTGACGCAGCGGCGGTATGGGTGTCTCTGCTGGTGCGGCCCACCGTCTCTCCCGAGGTTGTCGGGGTTGCGCCCGGCAAGCGCATGGAAGTGCGGTTCTTTGCACCGGGCGGGCTCGTCGCCAACCTCGATTTCATCGAGTCGATCTTTGGGAATGCCGGCGACCCGTCGCTCCCCGAAAACGATGCGGCACTGGATATTCTTCACTGGACCGGCCACACGGGTTGCGTGCTGATCGCGCCGCATCTGGTGAAGTTGAGAAAGAAGGACCTGGGATTGCCGCATTACGACGAGGCGACCGCGCGGCAACGCAGAGACGGGATGTGCTGGCGCTCGGAAGGCGATCTGTATAACGACGGCGTGCCGTTCAAGGTTGTCTGCCGCGACCGGCGCGGTGTCATTGTGACCCTGATTGCCGACAACTACTTCGGCTACAGCAAGAAAGAGATCAAGTCCCAGATCAGCTACGCGGCCAATCTGTTCGGGCGCTGCGAAGAAGAGCACTCCGGCGGAGCGCTGGTTTTCCCCAGGGTAAACCTGGGAGAGAGATTTTATCCGCGTCTCGGTGCCAACGGTGAGGCGTACGCCTTCGAGGATCTCACGCGCAGTGTTGCCGACAGGCTCGAGGTGCGGGTGCAGGGCTACGCGGTCGACCGGCAGTACGCCGACATCGCTTACCTGCCGGAAGATGCCTGTATCGACCTGCCGACGCAGCGGATTACCTGGCACACGCCGGCAGGGATGCAGTCGATCAAACTGCTGGCGGGTCATACCTATGTGTATCCTTCCGGCTACAAGGTGCACCTGGAAAGGCACCCGCACGCGCCCAGCTGGCGGCTGATCGGGACTGAGGCGGAAGGGCTGCTTTGTCACAAGCCGAGCACGGTGTCGGGCGGTGGCAAGTCAGAGATCGCAAAATCGATCACGGGTGCGGTGATTTCGGGCGCACTCTACGTGGATGACCTGGAGCGCGACCTGGATCAGGTCGAGGCGATTTTCACGCGCGACTACTCGGTGCGTTTCCGGGATCCGGCGAAGTGCAAGGCCGACAGCCGGCCGCTGCTCGACATGAACCGCTCACTGGGTTCTGTCATCCGGCTGCTGACCCCTTCCGCCGAGGAGTATACGGAGGCGTACAATCGCTGGCTGGCGGGAATTCCACAACACATTTTCCCGCTGGTATTCGTGATCAAGCGCTTCTATCAGGAAGACTGGGGTGACGACTGGCGAAGCCGTTTTTCCGTGGACGTTGTCAACGGCTATCCGGGGCACGAATTCAAGTGCGACGGCCGCCGGCTGATCGCAAGCTATCTGCGCGTCGGGTTCGAACCGGAAGGCGGCTGGCGCATCTTCAAATTGCGGCAGGACTTTATACCGGCGGAAAAGGTTCAGGTGGCCGACGACATTACGGTCACGACCGTGGTTCCGGCGGCCTGCCTGGACGGCTTGCCGCGGGACTGCGGGGAACTCAGTGTCAAGCTGCTGGACAACTGCGAGATGCGGCTGTTCCAGCGCCCGGATGAGGCGGTCCTGCGCGGGACGGATCTGCAGACCGAGGCGGACCTGGCCGGGCGGGACAACTTCATCTCCAATTTCGAGCCGCTGGGCCAGGAACAGGCTCGGGAGCTGGTTGACGATGTCATTCACTTCGAGGAATTCAGTTGTCCGATGCGGGACTTGATTCGGGCCGCGGCGAACAACGGCAGGGATACGTATTTTGTCTCGTCGGCGCACCCGAGACTGGTGAACGGGAGGCCCAGTCCGAATGTGCGCTACCTGCAGCCAGGCCCAGAGCAGGCCAATCCCAGGGCCAAATATCTGGCGGAAGTCAGTACCCGGCTTGCACGTCGCCTGCCGCTGCAGGCCCCGCTGTATTTTCCGGTTCAGGCGGTGTTGCCGGGACGACGCAACAATCCCCCGGATCGACGCAAGGGGATCTGTTCTCTGGCCGTCTACAATCCGATTCATTACCAGGAACTGCCCGAACTGTTCATGGATTTCGTGTGCAGCCTGACCGGCAAGTCGCCGTCCACGACCGGCGCGGGTTCCGAAGGGGCCTTGACCAAGGGCCCCTTCAATGCGCTTTCTGCGACCGCCGACCTCAATAACGCCCTGGTGTCCTTTGTGCTATGCGGTCATCACGCCTTCAGCTCGGCTGCCGGGCACATCGGCCCGGCATTCCGCATTGACCATGACATAAGCCTGTTGATTCCGGAGATATGGTGTCGACTCTCGAGAGGCGAGCGCGATCCTGACTGGCTGATCGCGCAAGGCTATCTGGAGAAATTCGAGGATTTTGACTACCAAGGCAGGACGGTGCATGCGAGTCGACTCGGTTACCGGATAACGGCCGGCTTTGTGCACGCCTTTCTGGGCAAGATCTTTGACAACCCGAGGGCGGTGTTCGATGAGTCAATCCTGCGCCCGGAAAGGCAGGACATGGCGGCATTCGTCGCGGGTGTCCACAACATCACCGAGGCGCAACGGCGCGTCGCGCAACAGTACTTTGACGATGGCTCGGTGGACGATGCCTGCCCGCCGCTGAAGGCACTGTTGCATATCATGGCGGGGGGAGACTACCAGGGGCGCGACATCGCAGATCCCGGCATCCGGCTGATGTTTA
>Ga0209536_100006270_pt1 | contig 18228 bp, 12 predicted proteins | sample DeeMarSeWOR28_12_FD_187461 | JGI IMG/M metagenome (GOLD analysis project Ga0209536, IMG submission 187461) | Marine sediment microbial communities from White Oak River estuary, North Carolina - WOR-2-8_12 (SPAdes) (version 2) | ecosystem: Environmental > Aquatic > Marine > Intertidal zone >... | reverse complement strand
AAGGTGTCCCATGACGGGTATCCCGGCCTCCACTATCTTGCGGATATTTTCACAACGCTCACTGCCCCCCTCGAGCTTAACCGCATCCATCCCTGCTTCTTTCAAGAATCGACCAGCATTTAACACCGCATCATCCGCTGAAGCCTGGTAAGACAAAAATGGCATATCACCAATCAGCAGCGCATACTCTGCCCCTCTAGATACTGCCCGGCAATGATGTAACATCTCATCCATTGTGACTGGGAGCGTTGACTGGTACCCCAATACCACCATTCCCAAGGAATCACCCACCAAGATTGCATCGATCCCAACACGATCTAAAGCAAGCGCAGTAGGATAATCGTAAGCAGTTAACATGCTGATTACTTCATGCTGCCTTTTCTTAAATTGCAGAGTATTTATTGTTGTCTTTTGTCTGGAAACTGAAGTGTTTTCGTTCACGGTACCCTCCGTTCTCTTGATGGTAGGGTCCGTAGATCTGAGCCGCTTGTATGTACTCGTTGGGCATGTAAAACAATTAGTACGATTTAGCCTCCCAAATCCAGGACGTTGAGGTAATGAGCTATCTAGGTAACCGTCCCGGTCACATATGATCCAGGCGGTACCAAATTTCTTTGAATTATAACCTATTGTTTATGTGGGTATTACAAAGCGTAACCCATCTCTTCTAAATAACTCCGAAATAAATTCACGCAAAGCGATTGTTGTTTGGGTGAAAGGTTTGTCTTGTAACGTCCAATCTTCCCTTTTACGAGATGCATGCCTCTACGCTTAGGATCCATGCTTTCCGGGTAGTAATTTTGAATGACACTCTTGATTGGGGCGGAGTCACAATCAAGTTCCAAGTATTGTATTATCCGGTTTGTTTCTTTCTCATAATCAAGCAACAAATCTTCATATCGAGTATGCAACATTTTGTCGCAAGACAACCACTCCTTAGAAATTTTTACATACTTTTGCATAAATTGTATAGCGTCTTCGATCGTTTTCAATTGAGAGAATACACCTGCTCTACCATTCTGACGGGCACGTTTACCATATTCAAATGCTGAAAGCAGGGCATCCCTTGGATCGCGATAAATATACAGAGGTTTCATCACCTCATGTCGGATCAGAAATGCCGCTACCGAGCTTGGACCAGCATGAGTTTTGATTACATATTTATTCCCTAACAATACTGGTGTAAGCACTACGAATAATCGTTGAGCAGAAAGAGCGCCAATATTACAATTGACTTCTGTAAGGATACTTTCCAGATGATAACGTTTGCGAATTTGACGCGCATCTTGAAATCCAGATACCACCATAAGATCGTGTGTTAGATTGTAGAACCACCCAGATCCAGCACGTGGCATTCCAGCTGAAAGAATTAACCTTGCTGACATAAATTACACCAAGTAATTGATTAAAGTTTTGATCGTTTAAGTAACAAATAATTCCGCTCAGGTTCGCTTAAGAAAGCTACCTTCAGGGCATTTCTCTGGGCAGTTTCAATCTGCTTCTGATTCATCCCTGCTGCGGGAGCAGCTACTTCATACTCATATCGCAGATCGATTCCGCTGATCCGGGGATCATCTGTGTTAATCGTAGCTAATACGCCGCGTTTCAGGTAGACTCTCAAAGGGTGCGCAGCATATTCAGTCACGGTACTCGTTTGCACATTGCTTGTCAGGCACGATTCAATACCTATCTTATTTTCAACCAGATAATCTAACAAAACCTCGTCCTCTACTGCACTCACTGCGTGTCCAAGCCTGTCAGCATTTAGATCTGAAAGGGCCTGCCAGATACTCCCCGGTCCCACAGCTTCACCAGCATGGACTGTCACTTTCAATCCTGCCTGGCGCGCTCTTTGGATATGCTCTACAAAAATCTCTCCTGGAAAATTCGCTTCATCTCCTGCCAGGTCTATACCAACCAATTTATCACTTTGACTCAATAACGCATCTAGTTCTCTCCAAGCATGATCTGGTCCATATGTCTGGCTGAGAATCCCAATTAATTTCACTGCTAACCCAGTATTACGTCCAGCATTTCTCACCCCATCTGCTGTAGCCTCAACCACGCCATAAGGATCCAACCTATGGGGTTGAGCCATAAACCAGGGGCTGAAACGTAATTCGATATAATCAATCCCTTCGTAAAATGCATCTTCCACACATTCGTATCCAACGCGCCAACAAGCATCATAATCAACCAGGATACCGATCACCCATTCAAATTTTTCAATGAACGCCATCACACCTGGTTGAGTATCTCGTACCTGGACAAATCTACTTAGATTTTCAACATCCCAAGCAGGTAACGGCAGATTGTGTTTCCGTCCCAAATCTAATATCGTCTCTAATCTCACAGATCCCTCAATATGTCTGTGGAGGTCAATCAAGGGCAAGGTTGAGTCAATCATAAAATATATTATAATATTAGGGCATTCCGATTCTAAAAATAATTACCAAGGAGGTAACAATATGAAACGATTCTTAAGTCTTTTGGTTGGGTTTTTAACAGGAGCCGTTGTCGGTGCAACACTCGCGATTTTGTTCGCTCCATCATCAGGTCAAGAATTGCAGGCTCAAATCCAAAATCGTTATTACGACCTTCGAGAAGAGGTCACCGAAGCTGCTGCTTTGCGTCGGACTGAGTTGGAAGAACAACTTGCTGCTCTTCGTGCACCAAAGACGGTTGAATGATAGGGATTACACCAATATTCTATAGAACCCAGGTAGAAGGTTTTCCACCTGGGTTTTTATGTTTCTTAACTGAGGGATAATCCCTAATATTAATTTATAGGGATTAATTCAATCCGGTACGGAGCTTTTTGACGGGTGTAACGTGTGGTTCCAGTAACTGCCAGCACGACCTCATCGACTTCATCACCAATCTGGATTGGAATTTCTACGAAATTATCCTCACTCAGCGTTATGTATTCGATTTGTGTCAAATCTCCAAAACTAATAAGGGCCAACCTAAAAGTCTGGGGCAGGATGTTTTTTATTCGAACCCACCCGGAGGATTCCCATCCATCATTATCTCTCTCAAAATCTGTGAAATATCCAATTTCCTGAATAGCAATATCATCAAGCAAGAACCCCTCACCATTCACTGCTGCATCTGTAACATACTCAAATCGTAGAAAGATTTCATGACCTGCATATTCAGATATGTCGATACTCTCCTTGATCCATCCAGGACTCGTGCCATTGTAAGCCCATCCATAGCTGTTTCCAGAAGGATCATCAGCTGTTCCAGAGGGGGTGGTGAGAATCTTCCAATTCTCACCATCTAGCGAAGCTTCCAAATATAGATAATCGTAATCACTTTCAATATCGAACCAGGTCCAGTAAGTTAAGGTTAATGGACCGACATAATCCGTAAAATCAAAAGTGCGCGTTAGGGTCATGTTCGACTCATCCCCCTTATTTGACCAAAATGCATATTCACCGGAGTAAGGATCCTCAGGTAATAACCCAACCTGCATTGAACCTTCAAATTGTATCAGATGATCTCCCTGGCACTTGAAGCTTATATAATCCACCCCGTATTGGCTAACATCACTCGTCGTTTCAAATTGGTTACAATCTTGGATTGTATCGGTTGTATCTGACTGAGGCACCTCGGGATAGTTGTGATATGTATAACGTCCATCAGCGATAGAGTCATCTAACAGATAGGTCGCTAAAACCCAATCCATAAACACATCATCCCCCCTAATAGGTCTGCCAGTGAGTGCATCTTCCATATTTAACTCTTCCAAAACTGCATCCAGACTATCTAAACCATTCTCTGGGTGTGCGACCAAAGCTTTTGTTGCAGTGTCTCCAAATCGGTCCAGGAAATAATTCACAAACAAAAATGCTGCACCATAATGTGGGGATGTGGCATTTTGATCATTCGGCCAATCGTTTACCTGCAAATCGGGGTTTTGTGTATAAAGCCAATCAAACCCACCTGCATCGTAACCGTTAAGGAAAACAGCTAATTCGGAGAATCCTTCATTCAGCCATGAGGTTTCGTTTCTATCACGGTACCAATGAATCATATGTTGAAATTCATGCGCGAGCACACCATATGTATAGTCTTCACTCAAACCTAAATTGTCTGAATTCAATAAAAACATTTCATGTGCATTTGAATACTCATGTGCGAGTGGATGGTATTCGTCAGCTGATGAAAAATAACCCGCTAGAGAATAACCCAGTCCTTTCGCATAGAGGATATAAAGATGAGGGTCTCCATCTACACCCGGAGTCCATTCGCTTCCAAAAAATTCACGATTGATCGGGTATATCTGGTTTTCAAATGTTTCAGCTAAAGCACTTAATTCATCCATATTGAATCTAATACCATCTTCGATCCAAAAGTAAGCGTGATCTGTAACATATTGCAGAGTCGCTGAAATTCTGGAACTTTCATTTGTATCCACATTCGTCACCCAAAAATCTTCTCTGGCACCTTCGACAAACGGACCAGAAGGTGGATCAACAGTCTCAGGCACATTATTTTTACCTTGCAATCGTCTCGCGAGGTCAGGCAAATTATTATTTGGTACGTATGTGTTCTTTAATGTATTTAAAGTATCTGCAGGGACAATAAAGGTTGCCAGCTCGCCGCCTTCCCCTGACCCGGAAGTTAAAGGGGTAGGACGAATAACCGATGGAGTGTGGGTCGGGGAAACATTCCATAGTGGACTACTACTGCTTTCAACTGAACTAGAAAATATTGTAAAAAAACCAAAACCGAAACCTAAGACGATTATGCAAATACAGCAAAAAAGTAATAATAATAAAACGACTATTACAATAAGCGTCGTTGAGCTTGATGATTTCATAAATGATCCTCTTTAAAATAAACCTTATGAAAATTCTTAGGTACAATAAAACTCTAATTAATAAACAATTTCAGATGATAGCTCACCAAATATTACCAAATATAATTCAATTTGGTTGCGTTCTGTTTAGATTATTAGGAAAGTCTAATTATAATCTTTCTATCCTTCTTGAAGATATTCGACCGCATACCAATGATATAATTTGCCCGTTCTGAAAATATGACCTCAAGCGAGAAACCTTTCCCCATAAAGTAGAAAAAATGTCATATGATGAGACATCAAAAAACACCGATCTGATCATTTGGATCATCAGAATATACTTCCTACTAGCAGCTATCCAAGGATTCCTTGTTATTTACCTGTTACTTCGCATCCCAGTTGAATCAGGAATATCCGCGTTTTTTGGTTTCTCTATCAGGAGACTGGCGATAGCAATGCCGGTTGCGTTTGCATCGATCGGTTTTATTTGGGTAGCTTTAAAATCAATCCAAGATAAACGCTGTGTGTTAAATTTTACAACCCGACTTGAAGGTTGGCTAAATCGAAAAAATAATTTCAATATCATCATCCTGCTGCTGATAATTCTTACAATTGGGTGGAGTTATTTTATTTTACTTGGCTACGATGTGATCGAACCTTTTTCAAGAGCTTATTTCGTCAGGCTACAACCAATTGCTTTTTGGTTTGTTGGCTTGAGCATTCAGTCGCTGATTGCATTGGCATTTATCAATTTCGGATTGAATTTAAACCAAATAAAACCACCGAATAAAATATTTCGGATAGCAACACTGCTGTTTGGATTTTTTATTTTATTATGGCTTTGGATTGCATGGACACGCATTGGTTTAGAAGCAGAATCTGTAGGTTGGAATTCTTTAGGATCTCCAATATTGGAGACCCAGGTATTGTTCGCTTGGATTTTTGCTGTCGCTTTAATTTTTCTCAGTCCGAGTATCCAACATGTTCTTGAAAGGATACCTTGGCCAAAGAAATCTACTGACCCATTCACTAAATTTGACATCCTGGTTAGTATTTTTTTATGGATAGTCACGATTGTTGTCTGGAACTCAATCCCTCTGACTTCCAGCTGGTTTATCTCCCCACCACGTGCTCCGAATTTTGAATTCTATCCAAACTCTGACGCCATCCTTTACGATACAACTGCTCAGAGCGCATTGGTCGGTGAGGGTTTTAAGTCTTGGGGGACTGCTTATGCCTCGCGACCAATGTATGCACAATTTTTAGGAATATTGCATATAATCGGTGGACTTGAATATGAACCGATTATTTTTATCCAGGTCGCCGTTTTCGCAATATTCCCGGTATTGCTCTATTGGATAGGAAGAAACCTATACAACCGTCTCTCCGGCATCATTGTCGCGATTCTAATTACTGCAAGAGAAGCCAATGCCATCCTGCTAAACAATGTGATCACTGTATCCCATTCAAAACTGATCATGGCAGATTTTCCAACAGCAATTGGTGTGGCATTATTTTGCGTGTGTATGCTTGCCTGGTTAAAGAATCTAAAACCTCAAATTTATTTTCCGCTTGTTGCCGGTGGCATCCTAGGCATTTTTATGCTAATCCGACCTGAAGTAGGAATTCAATTATTTGTAGCAGGATTAGTCATATTAATTATTTTCTTTCGCCAGCCAGTCAGATGGCTTAAGAGCAATCTATTTCTAGCTATAGGCTTGCTATTGGTGCTCTCCCCTTGGATCTGGAGAAATTGGCAAATTGATCATAAGATCTTCATCGATCAGCCCAACTACCGCGCGGATTTATTCGCCAAAAGATATAGCGAAGACCCTGAAGAAACTAGCATAAAAGTTGAACCAGGGGAAACGTATGAAGAATATAACGAACGAATGGCAGAAAAGGCCCTTGAGTTTGCTCAGGACCAACCAGATAGCATCGCTAGATTCGTCATATCTCACTACATAAACAGCCAAATTCAAACTGTATTGATTTTACCGACAAGTTTCCGATTAATCGATAGTGGGATAGAACTTCTGGGGCATAAATCTCTACTACAATTTTGGGAAGACTGCTGTTCGATCAATGGTTTTATCAGACGTTTACCGTTTTGGTTTAAGTGGGATGGCATACTGCCTCATCAATCCATCATACCAATTATTATCAATCTTTTCATGATAGCGCTCGGAGTCAGCGTATCCTGGCACCGAAACCGCACTATCGGATTATTACCAGCAGCTTTCATGGTTGCTCACCTGCTTATCAACGCTTTTGTTCGTAACTCTGGTGGACGGTATATCCTTCCAGTAGATTGGGTTAGCATTTTATATTTCAGCATCGGTATTGCTTACTTTACTATATGGGGATTCAAACATTTCTCAACCAAAGAACCCTCAGGATTATTAATCGCTGAAACCAACAGGGATACTGAAGATCTTAAAGATGAACGTACCTCAAAAAATAATTCATCACAACTTATCACAATCTTGCTCATCGCTGCAGCGCTGTTGCTGATTGGTTTTAGTTTGCCGATTACTGAAAAAATGATATCACCACGCTACATAAGTGAACTTTCACCCACTCAAGTTATGGCACTAATAGAACAGGAAGGCGATACATTTGATTCAGATATTCAAGATTCACTGGAATCTATATTAACCGATAACGCTACGATCATACAGGGTCGCGCTCTATACCCACGCTATTATTTTGCTAATGTGGGAGAGCCGGGTGAATGGCGGAGTTTCCAACCCAGGCCTTATCGACGGGTGAGTTTCTACCTCGTCGGGCCTCAAAACATTGGAATAATTCTCCCGGATAATGATATACCGGATCATTTTCCACACGGTTCAGATGTTATAGTGATCGGTTGTTACAACGATCGTTATTTTGACGCATTAGGGATTATTATCTTGAATTCCACGGACCAATCTGTTGATGAAGTTCTACTCCGTTCTTCCCTTGATGATGTAACTTGTCCGCTGATGAATCTGGATTAACTATTCCCCACCTCTAAAGAATCATTTTCTCTATCCCCACGATTGGAAATTGAAAAAATCTGAGCAGCTGCTGTCGCGAAACCAAATACAACCCACATATTCGGAATCGCGAAAGAATCCGTTGATAATGCGGTCATAAAAAAAGCTATTAACCCTAATAATCCAGCAGCACCCCAATATTTTTCATTCATGCTGTCCGACAGCCACAAATACAAGGCGCATCCAAATATCGCCAATACAAAAGCCATAAAAGTTGCAATTCCCGCTAAGCCCGTCTCAGCGACCAAACGGGCAAATAGATTCTTCGAGGTTATCAATCGACCAGTACGCTGACTCTGGGTAACAACCTTCAATATCTCTGGTACCGTATTATAAGGTCTGTCAGGCAAATTCTCCTCGAGGAAGAAAGCATAATTCCCCAATCCTACACCAATCACCGGGTGGCTCTCGTACATATTGTATGCAGCTTGCCAGTATATAAAACGCTGACTGAAAGCGATATATTCCAAATATCTGCTGGTCTTGGTATCTTCTGTCCAATATCGCCAAATTCTAGAAAAATAATTGTTTTGAGTACCAACAAAGAATATAACTGTACTTAATAAAACGACCAACATCCCAGCTGCACCTATCCGCAAGATCATTGATCGCCTGACTGATCCTTGAACGCCATCCTTTTTAAAGCTTTCCTTTGGTAAAAATAGAATCAAGCAAAGAAATAACAGGAGCAGCGCGATTGCCAAACCGGTCCTCGAGAATGTAAATATCAACACCAACAGTGCCCAACCCAGTAAAAACCATTCTATCGTCAACCAACCTCTTCTCCATTTGTAGACGCTATATCCACGTGCTACCGCCCCAAACAGGAAGGGAAGCAATAATAGAGCAATTTGCTCTGCAAACCAGTTAGGTTCATACGTGAGTCCAGAAATCCGGTTGGGAAATAACCTGCGTATTGAGACATATCTTTGAAACTCACTGATCAAATTAAAGTATCCATCCGAATACCTTAAGACATAGACCACCTGAAGCGTTCCCCACAGAAGAGCCAGTGCAAATCCCAGGTACAACCAGCGAAGTGATGATCGTAAATCCTCCGGATTTTGAGGCCATAGAGACACTGCAAAATAGATCATTGCACCCAAACCCAATGTTATGATCGCCCGTAACATTCTTGCAGCAACAGATACTCCTTGAGCAGGTTCGATTCCCGCCATGAAAGCCAATAGTACACTAACGACAGATACGATAATAAATGGTAAAAAAGATAACAGAGTTTTTGGTAACGGCTTAGTGAAGCCCCTAGGAATGATGACCAATACCATTAGAACGATTAGTGGATAAATCGCCATTGGTCGAACCAGCGTCCCCCCACCTATCCCAGAAGGGAAATATGGGAAGCTGGTTATTGGTAAACTTATTAGGAAGAGCACCCACGAGATCTTGGCAACCAGCGTGATTATTTTCCTAAATCGTTCAGTCCATCTATTGGAGTTTATTTTTCCGACCTCCTATAGATATCAACTAGTGTAATCGCTCCCCATAATAACAGCCCAAACATTCCGCCAACTAATGCAGCAGTAAAAATTGACCGCGCCCGGCTGAGACGCGGTTCCATTTCTGATAATTTCTCAACCACTAATGTCGCTGCCAGCCCGTCACTATCCTGAAGGGCGAGCTCCCATTCTGATTGGAGAATCTCGCTTTGCCGAACTAATTCATCAATTTGTGTCGCAATAGCCTCGGATTCTGCCTCCATATGGATAAGTATCTTTTCCACCCAAGGGATGTATTCTTCAATACTAGTCCCTGGCGGAGGAATAGAGTCCAGCAGGGATCGCCAACCTAAGTTCACACCTGCTGCCTGTGAAGCTAAAGACATCAACCACCATCTTTGGGATGAATTGAGAACACCTGTACCGTTTGTACTCTGGACTTTCTCACGCCAATCCAAAAGTACAGCATTAATTTCAGCCAGCTGTGCTAGTCGGGATTTTGCTCCTAGAAGAGCATCTTCTGTACGTTGTAATTGCAAATCAATTAAATAAATCTTTCTGGAATCTGTAATAGAGTCATTTGTCTTTTCAAGGATTACATCCCGCCAGGTTTCTACTGCTTGTTTAGCATTATGGCTCCCGCTAACCTCCGCAGCCAGCCGCCATCTACCAGCATTTCGCCAATACACTTGGAACATATCACGTAGTTCTTGAACGGTAAACCCATGCCAATAGACATCTGTCTCTTTCAGTCTTGATAAAGTCTCACCAAGATACTCATCCGAGAAGACCAGAGCATTAAGCTGTTGCATCTGCCAATATTTGTAATCGTCAGCATTACGAAAAGGTAGTTCCGCAATCTCAGCGATATAATCATCCTCCGTTGCACGATATAAACTTAGCTCTACACCAAGCTCTAATGTTGCTCTGTAAGGTGAAGGCCAAACAAAAGCCACAAATATCCCGATTAGGCTGCCAATGATGAATGAAGCTACGATGACTGGCCATCTATGTGCAGCCGTGTATATCTCGTCTCTCAATACTGTTTGTTCCACTTTGGATTGTTCCTGGAGAATCAAGACCACCGCTTGGTATTGTCAAGAAATATAACAACCACTAACCCACAGACCAAGAGAGCAGCAAATATTACGTTAGCAATCAGAGGAGGGCGAGTTAAAGCTACAAATGCTAGACAACCCAACAATAGTGCTGCCACTTGCATGCCCAATACTGCCCGGTTTGAACTCCATTCCAAATCGAGCAAACGGTGGTAGGTATGGTCTCGAGAAGCCTCATAGACCGGTTTCCCCCTTCTCACACGCGACACTACAACCAGCGTCATATCTAAAATCGGGATACCCAGTAACATAATTGGAACAAACCAAGATGAGGATTGATTTACACCTAATGGCCGATATGCAATTGCTAGTACTGCCAGTATCAATCCTAGTGTCTGTGCGCCAGAATCGCCAAGAAACATTCTAGCCGGAGGTGCATTGAAAAAATATAACCCAACACAGGCTCCAACTATGAGGGCGCTATGATTTGACAAGATAAACTGCCCCGCTACCAAGGTTACCAGCATGAAAAAGGCAGCTGCTGTACCACCCAATCCTACCGCCAAGCCATCCATACTATCTACAAAGTTAAACGCATTGGTGATCCCTACAACCCAAAATATTGTCAATCCCCAATCCAAATACACATCAAGAGGTCCATTTAAGCTCAAGAAAAACTCAGGTGATTCAAATATCTGAATCGAAACGCCAAGTACAATTAAGATTATCGCAGCTAAAATTTGCCCAATAATCTTAATCAATGGTGAAATCCCACGAAAATCATCCCACAATCCGAATATGAATACCACTGTTCCTGCCAAAAATGTTGCCATTACACCTGGATCTTGATAGGTACCAAACAATAAGCTTGATACTACCATCGTAGCTATCAATGCAAGACCGCCTGCTAGGGGCATTGGTGAATTATGGAGTTTATGCGGAGCGCTATTCGGAAGATCCATAAGACCAACACGTCGTGTAATCCGAATACCCAACCAGGAAAATATTAATGCCATCAGCATTGCCACGAGGATGGCTTCAAACATAAATGAAGTTGAAGAAATAAAGAAGCTCATGAGACTAAATATTGCTTCATACCATTACAGATGAACCAAGGACATCTTCATTCTAAAGTCTATGCTCTGGGTGGACCAGCAAATTTTTCCCTACGAATGGCATTTAATAACAATGATATCAATAATTTGATAACCATTACCCCATAAAATAACCAATTTAATAAGAAGAAATAATCTTTGGCCAAGTTTTTTCGATAGTATAACCAATAAGATTTGTGCCACTCATAAATCGAGCGATAAGGATGGACACGTGACCCGCCTTTTCCTCCATAATGGATAATCTGCGCCTCTGGATAATAATAGACTTTCCACCCGGATTCACGGGCACGGAAACAAAAATCCGCGTCCTCCTGATAAGCGAAGAAAAGCTCGTCAAGGTACCCAATGCGCGCGATAACATCTCTCCTTATTACCATACAAGAGCCTGCTACCCCTGCCACCGGGTGTATCTCGTCTTCCTCCATGTAAGACATTTGGTACTCACCAAAAAACTTTCGATCCGGAAAAAGTCTCGCTAAACCTAAAAAATAGCTGATGACTGCCCACGGGCGGGATTCTCCTCTACGACACGACTTTTGTAATGTTAGGTCTCTATTGAGCACTTTTGGTCCACATATACCAATATCCTGATGCTCATCCATAAAATTGACCATTTTTTCCAATGCATTTTCCAAGATAACTGTATCAGGATTTAGCTGTAGTAAATACCGTCCGCTCGATATTCGCATCGCCTGATTCATCGGTCGCGTGAATCCCGCGTTGACCTCATTCTCGATAAACCGTGTCGTTGGAAACTCGCTTTCGATTAATTCCTTGGTCCCATCATGTGAGCCATTATCAACCACGATCACTTCGGAGCGAATTCGTCTAGTATTTTCACTCAAAGATACCAAGCATTCACGCAGATAGTCTCGTGCTTTAAATGTTACGACACAAATTGAGATATCAATATCCGCTACATCCCCTCTAGGACGCGCTTGTACACCTTCAATGTCTCTCGAGATGTTCTTTCCCATGTGAAATATTTAGCTTGCAGGAGTCCTTTCGTCCTTAATTGATCATATAGAGTCGAATCACCTAAGGCATTTGCTATTGTAGTTGTTAGGGCATATTCATCATCAGGAGGTATCAACAATCCTGCATCACCAACGATCTCTGGTAAAGAAGAGATATCGGTAGTTATGACAGGGGTGCCACAGGCCATCGCCTCTAAGGCAGGAAAACCAAAACCTTCGTACCGGGTTGGATATACAAATAGATCGGCTAGATTATAAACTATCGGCAAATCATCTTGGGGAATATACCCGGTAAATTGAACCTGATCTTTCAAACCTAATTTTTCGGTCTGTTCAATAACCTCCTGGTACATCCATCCAAATCGACCAACGATCACGAGTCTATGTTTAATCCCTTGATCTGTTAATGCTTTATACGATCTGATCAGCGATGGTATATTTTTCCGTGGTTCAACCAAGCCAACATAGAGAATGAATCCTTTTGGGAGATTATACTTTTGTCTGACTTGAGCTAATAATTCTCTATCCGTAATCACCTGGAACTCATCGTTTACACCAAGTTGGGTGGTAAATATCTTCTGAGGGGGAACTCCCAATAGACGTATCGTATCCTGCCGTGTACTTTCTGATATCGTTACCAAAGCATCAGCCCTTCGTACACTAGTTCGGATAGCAATGGGAAAAAATAAACGTTTGGAGCGCGTATGTAAATGGGGAAAAAGAAAGAAAGTCATGTCATGGATAGTTACAACAGATGAACATCCAAGCCTTACAGGTTGAGTATAGTGTAAAGAATGTAGTAAATCTATCCTTGTTTTACGAGCCAACCCAGGCAATATTGTTTGTTCCCAAATAAGCCGCTGCATTGGACTCATATCGGCCACTAATTCCCAATGCAGCTTGCCATCATCAGGGAGATCAAACTGATCGCGTTTGTTCTTATGAACAAACACTAACAGTTCAAAATCTACATCAATTTTGGCCAATGCTGTAATAAATTGAATAATGTAATTGCCTGCCCCCACAGGTTGGGAGGGCAGCGCAGTTGCATCGATTCCAATTCTCATTATGGTTTATGACCTTCTCAATTACTCACACTTTCATCAGGCGCCACTGAGTATACCGCCAAACCCGATGTATAAATCTGTTTAGACCTTCTGCCTTCAATATTTTGATTGATCGTCTCAGATAATTTTCTTTTTGAAATACAGAAGAGAATAAAAGCCGGTTCCTTTCTGGAAACTCAGGAAAAGAGTATGTCTTCTCACTTAAGATAAGAGGTAAGTATCTGTTCCGGACGAGATCTCGTGTTAGAAACGGAAAACCTTGCCAAATCAATGTTGGAGGTACCCAACGCTGCGCTTGAAAGAGTTCATTGTCGTTTAAGATCCTTCGTTCTTGAATACTCTTTCTATTATGGGAAATCTCCGAAAAATCCCTAATAAAATCCGTCCAGCCGCTCAAAAGTGCCTTTGATTCATCAAATCTCCCGCGAATAAGTTTATAAAGAAAATTTAAAAAGTCCTCTAAAATATATACTAGGATGAATCTGAGCCAAAATTTCCAGCTAAGCAACTTAGTGATGAACCTTAGACGACCGTAAACCACCTTGCGATACTTACTCACCTCCATTGGGCTGGAGCTCGGACTAGTTCCCCCGAACGCGTGATAAACAACCTCCTGTGTCACAACTTTCACCCGGTAACCATACAACCGTGCCCGGTAACACCACTCAGTATCTTCATAATAAAGCAAGAAACCTTCGTCCAGTTCACCAACAATTTCCCAAGCTAGGCTAGATATTAATGTAGCTGCAAAACAAGCCGAAGGAATCTGTTCAATATGATCAAATTGTCCCAAGTCAAGATGTCCCAATGCAATATCCGTTCCCCAGGAAAACCCACCAACAAAATTCCCCAATCCATTCAGAAACGCGGGTGCCCAAAGAAACCGCAGTTTTGCAGTTACCGCCGCGCAATCAGGATCTTCTTGAATTGATTTCACCATCAGAGAGACCACATTGGGTTCGAGCTCGACATCAGGATTGAGCATAAGGTAATATTTCCCCTCTGCCTCAGCTATACCCCTATTAATTGCACCTGCCAGTGATCTGCTTTCATCCAAAACAATAAGATTCAGCTCAGGATATCGATCCATTATCCACTCAGCGGATCCATCCGTAGAGACATTATCTACTATGATCACTTCTAGTGATGAATATGTTTGGTCAAAAATGGAAGACAAGCAAGCCGGCAACCATTTTCGACTGTTGAAGCTCACGATGATGATTGAAACCAAATCCCCCTCAACAGGTTCACCTTCTAATATAATTTCAAGCTCACCCTTCCGAGCCAATAATCCAGATTGAGCCAAACATAATAAACCTGCACGCACTTCATCTTCAGATATTCCATTAGATTTATAATCAGAAATTAAATCATTAAGATCAGTTCCATCTGCTGATTGCCATAATTCAAACAGATGACGATCCAATGCAACACCACCACCCTGCCTCATAGAGAGTACAGGGTGGGGCATATTTTTTGTCAGTTTAATTCCAGGTGGAATTTTGTAACGAATACTCACAACATGATTTTAACGCATGTTGTGAGGCTTATAAAGGTGTTATTAATTTCCTGCGCCAACCAATGGAAGATAGATCAGATTCAATGAGTCTGGATCAATCTTGGACATTGTAACCCGGATGATTGATTTTCCAGCATCTGGAGCAGTCAACAGCACATCTGTTGAATACCTGCCATATTCAACCTTACTAGGATCGAAGCGCAAGATCAGCCCATCAAGACCAGTCCTTCCGGAGTCTTCATAAATTTCTCCAGAATTTCCCAACAGAAGCCATTCAGCATTCGATTCTGCTGTCCAGACAGTTGCTTCACCCGAAGAAACATCGACCATTACATCTTCGTCCATGCCTGAATTTTCAACAACAGTAATGTATAGATCGCTCGGATTGGCAACCAAAGAGCGGTCTTGTCCAAGCACGATGTCAACACGCGCTGGATTATCACCCGAAATAGATATATAGGATTTCATTGTTGTTGGAAATTCAGCTTGGTCTGCGTAAAGGTTGTAATCACCAATCCATAGACCAGATGCACTGTAATATCCATTGTTATCTGTTGTTACAGCGATCCAAGTACCGGGATTGCTCAACTGAAATAGCTGAACTTTAACACCTTCCAAATTATTCCCATTCAAATCAGTAACATAGCCTTCAACGGATCCATATCCATTTGTAAGATTAAAGTTGACACCAGTTTTTATTCCGGCACCTACTTCAACAAAATATCGTACTTGATTTGTATAACCCGGAACGTCCGCAACATGTACATCGTATAGTCCAGGAGGTAAATTACTGATTTCATAGTATCCATTTCCATCCGATAAAGCACTTCCGTCGCTACTCATTTCACTTCCAGCACTGGAGTTTACATAGATCCCCGCAAAAGGAGCAGCTTGCCCATCTTTAGTTATACGTCCACTAATTCCTCCGTTTGCTACTCCCATTATGATATTGACATTTGATGTTATTTCTCCCTCTTGAACATCAGCTATCGTGTATACATTTGAATAATTTGGATGACTCGCATGGATTACATATGTCATCGGTGAAAGGTTATGGATTAAGTAATATCCATTGTTATCTGTAACTGCATTACCGAATCCAGATCCTTCATTACTATCCGCCAACAAGTCTACACCAGCTAACGGTTCACCATCTACATTTGTTATCCTTCCACTGATTTGGCCAAATTCAGTGGTCATAGAAAAATCAACACCTGATGTCTTAAAACCATCAGCGACTAAAATGTTGTATGAATGCGTATTTGCATATTCAGGTTTCATTACAACAACATTATATCCCCCACTCCCTAGTCCACTGATAGTATAAAAACCATTACTATCACTCACACCTGCTGATTGCATTAGACTATTATCAGCTAGTACGTCCGCTCCACCGATAGGTAAATTAGTAGCTTTGTCTACTACTCGGCCTTCAATTGTTCCGCCTCCTATTCTAAAGTTTAAGTTGACATTCAATGTCCCCTCACCAGCCGATACATATACATTGTCTTGACGAGTGGAAACTTCTTTTTCAGCCATAACCAGGTAACTACCTGTAGGTAATCCATATGCTATACCTGGATCCGTCGAAAAATAACCGTTCGCATCAGTTGTTGTATATGCCCAAGCCCCGTTGTTATATCCTTGAGCAGTATTTTCCAGGATATTTACAGACGCATTATCAACCCCCTGACCATTCTCGTTTGTGACCCTTCCGGATATCCAACCTCCTCCTGGACGTAAAATGAAATTAATGTTTGTGTAATTTTGCTCATCAGTTATATCAAAGTTCCAATAATGCGATGAGGCAAGCCCGTTTAGTGATGCAACCAGATGGTTAGGTCCACTTTGCACATCTGTTAAGGTAAACATTCCATCTTGACTTGATAATGTTGATTTAACACCTGAATAATTTGGTGCTCCGTTATCAGATAACACTTGAGCCCCACCGATTCCTTGCCCATTCTGGTCAATGACTCGTCCTGTTATGGTTGCACCACTAACTGCACTTAAAACTTTACCATCCGGTTCTTGGGAGCTATCCATGATACGCATTCCCCCTGCCTTGGTAACAGGAACATGACCCACTAAACCTAATATAATGACAAAGAGAAAAAATATTGATATGAATATTCTTTTTCTGACGTACATAATATCTCCACAAAACATTAATCGGTAATTTTAATTGTTTACTATTAAACAAAACTAGCTGGCAAAACACCAGACTAGTTAAATAAAATTACTTGATAATAAATATTGTTTCGGTAGTCTGGCGATCTTTCCATATATCACAATTCGGATTAAGACCCATAACTTTGCGTCTCCACTTTTCAATGGATTTGCCTTTATCGTACAACAATTAGATTTGTGAATGTTGTTAAATGTGCTGAAGTCAGTATAGCATATACATTGCCTAGATTCGCTAACACTTCTGAGAGCTTAACTTGTCCTTAATTTGCACTTAAACTTAATCATTTGAAATAAAGTATTTATTTGATATTCCTCATAAATCTTGATCTGGATTATTGCAAGCTGATCTCTTTAATCATTACGCTTAATTCTCTTGGATCATTATTTATCTCCATATCTGATGGAACAATAAATTGGTCAGCTATTAGAGAGACTTTCAGTACATCATAATCTCTCTACAAATCCGGGAGCTTAATTAACCATTTAAAATTACCTGACTTCTTGACAATTTCTTGTTTAACAAGGGAATCCATAACATATACGCCTATTAATATCTCTTCTGAATCAAATAAATCAAGGTTAACAATCCTTTGTATGAACAGTATGGTTGTATTGCCTATTGAGCCACACAATGGCTTTCCTCGCCATCCAACCATATACATAAATACCTGTTCCAGAGTAAGAATGTATTGAGCAATCAGGTTCGAATGTATATTTAGAATCCTTAATTTTCTCCCCTCTCTTATACAAATATTGAAGTCGAGTTTCTGTATCCTCACTGTTTACATATTTAAACAATTGATAACCATACATCTCATAGATTAATTCTCCACAGTAGAACCTTTCATGTTGCCAAACTTCTGGTGCTAAAGCTCTTTGTGCAGGTGCAATCAATACATATATGTCAATACCATTTTTTGAAGAACGATCAAACTTTGATACAGTCTCAGATTTATCGATATTAAAAAAATCGCTCTGTGATAGAAATGAAATTTCTGGA
>Ga0209536_100006269_pt1 | contig 18229 bp, 15 predicted proteins | sample DeeMarSeWOR28_12_FD_187461 | JGI IMG/M metagenome (GOLD analysis project Ga0209536, IMG submission 187461) | Marine sediment microbial communities from White Oak River estuary, North Carolina - WOR-2-8_12 (SPAdes) (version 2) | ecosystem: Environmental > Aquatic > Marine > Intertidal zone >... | reverse complement strand
TATTTGAACTTGTATGGCTGCTGCCGCCGGCAAGGGTATCGGTAATGTCTTCAAGGGTCATGAAGGATTTAGCCTTGATCGCGCTTTCAGTCAAATGTTTTTGAAACAGCTTTACTTCCGCCGCAGTATCTAAAACGCCCAGGAGACCCAATTCGTCATCAACAGCAACTGCCGGGTTTTCTTCGCCCTTGCGGATCAGTTTCAGGACTTTGGCCTCCGGTGCCTTTTTGCGGACACTTACATAGATGGGAATCTCTTTACTGCTGACCCGGAAACGCCTGCGCTTGATGAGTGTCAGCTTCTGTCCTTGTTGCGGGGTGATTTTTGCGGCCTCGGCCTCGCTGAGAACTTTAACATCTCTGCAGGAAAAATTTTGCGGCTCATGGTGGCTCAGCAGGTAAAACAGTTTCAGTTCTCCTATCTTGATATCAGGGCTCCAGACATATTTGTTTAAGAAATGCAGGAATTCTGCAAACTTGGTTTCAATATCTGTTTCCCGTTCCCGCTGGTCTATGGAGCCCGCAAGGATCATGAGAATAAGTTTTCTCTTGGCTTCAAAGCGGGCTTTTTTGTGATAGCGGTTATCGAACATGATCAGCAGCAGGTCCACAGGGGAACTGGCGATGTCAATTTCATTGGTGATCTCGATGAAGGGGGAGTAGCGGGACAGCACCTTGTTATTCAAATAGCGGATAACGGAGTCAGCGGTCTGCGAGTAGCTGTTTACCCTGGAGATGATCTCTCTTTCGCTGCCATTGATGCCGAACATGTTGCCAAGAAGCAGGTAGGCGCGCCGGTCTGCCTCCTGGCGCCTTTCCCTGTCCTTTATAAGAAGCTGGATCTCAGCATAGGTATTGACGTTTAACAGTTCAAATATCTGGTTGCGTGTAGCCCTGTACTTGGTAACCAGGTTTTTCTGCCGCAGTTCAGAAGCCCTATGGCGCGACAGGGGACTGAAAAGGCTTAGGCCCGGTGGTGTATCCGCCGTTGCAAAAGGGCCGCCCTGGTCCAGCAGAGCATATATGGTGTTGCCCCAATTTCGTGACATAATTGTGACCTTAAGGCTTTTAAGGCGTCAGGTTTCTTGCGCCTTACATATTTGTAAAATCTTGGCTTCCGGAGACGGCTAATTAATGAACAAGAGAGAAGAAATTGTCAAACAGTTTTGTGAACTGCATCCGGATGGTCTCCTGGTGTTTCCGGGCATCTTCCAGCAGCATAGCCGTATTCACAACCCTGTCCTGTATGGTAGCGAGCCATTTGGAGTCCATGGTGATCCAGTTTTTTACATTTTCCGGAGCTGCGGCATGGTTGTCAAACTGCAGGCCGAGGATATGGGGCCGGCCCTGCAGCGAAATTGCTTCGACCTGGCATTCAGCTGACGTGGCCAGAATGGCAACATGACCTGGAAGGGGCTCCTGCACCGCCTGGCTGTGCCATTTGAAGAAAGGCATATTCTGGGGCAGGCCTTTGAAAACGGGATGGCTTTTTCCGGCATGGGTGAGAAAGCCCTGGATATATCCAAGGCTTGATTGAAAATTGGGGCCAACCTTTGCCCCGAGAACATCAGCAAGCAACTGGTGGCCCAGGCAAAAGCCGAGGTAGGGGATATCCCGGGCAATGGCTTTTTTGATGGTTTGTTTTTCTTCTTTCAGAAACGGATAAAGGTGCTCCTGGTCAACATTCGGGCCGCCGCCGAGAACTATCATGGCTGCATAGCCCTTGATCTCAGGAATCTTTTCTTCCCAGACGCGGATGATATCCATTTTTATGGTGTACTTTTTCGCAGCACCGAGAAGAAATTGTCCGGGCCCCTCCCATGGATTGTGCTGTATAACAATAACCTTTCTGCCCATAACCCGATTCTTTTGCGTGAATTGTTAGTGTAAGCAAATTTCTTGTATCACATGCACAAAGCATCTGTAGTTTTAACTGTTTTGAAGAGACGGAGGCCGGTCGGGGAAGAGACCGGCCTCCATCCGGGGGAGAGGAGTTGAGACCCCTTGTTGAGTTTAGACTAGAAAGAAAAGCTTGCCGAGAGACCGCCATAGACAAAGTTGTCATCATTTTTTACGCTTGCACTGGAAATATAATCTTCTGCTTCACTGCTGAGCGCGAAAGACCAGTATATCTCAGGGGTAATGGAAATGTATTCGCCGATTGGGAATGACATGGATGCTGACAGCAGGCCGTTGTGGAATTCTGCGTAGCCGTCATTGTCATCCAGGTAACCGAACGACAGCCCAAGGTCCAGGCTGTACTTTTCAGCAATCATAAATGAGTGGCCTATACCCAGGTTTGCGTACCAGGCTCCGGCAAAGCCATCGGTGTCGTAATAGATCGTGAACGAGGGCGCAAGCAGCACATCATAACTCAGGGTAGCATAGAATTCCTGGGTATCACTGCCGACAACTGAATAGTATATCCAGCCCACGCCATAGCCCAGTTTTTCGTAGGCGCCGTCATAGGAAAGGGTGAAGTCGGTTTCATTCCACAGGTTTGAGTCAAAACCAGCATCCTCGTCAGAGTAGGAGGTATCCAGGTTGGCCCAGAGATTGGCGCTGAATCCCTTGTAGGATGCGGTCAGTGAAGGCTGGATGACAATGGAGTCATCACTTAATCCAAAACCGCGCCAGACATACATTGAGTAAACACCCACCGAGGCATCTGCTGAAGGTGCCTCCTCTTCTGCCTTTGCAGCCGGGAGCCCGGCTGCAAAGAGAAGTGCTGCTGCAGTAATTCCAATAATAAGTTTTTTTGTTCCGCTATAGTTCATTGTAGGTTTCTCCTTTTGCTATAGATTTCTCTTATCTCCTTTTATGCGCAATATGCACCCTTCTCTAAATACTTATTTATACAGGTTTTTCAGAAAGCTTATGTTCATAGGCTGCAGCAGGTACATGTGCTCCTGCAGGAACTCCAGGTACAGCTCCTACTGGAATGTAGGAAACTGTCTGGAAATCGTTATAGGCATGGCCGCCGTGCTCAACTATGTCTACGCCAATGAGCTCTTCTTCCTCGGAAACCCGCAGACCAACTGTGGCATCAATAAGCTTGAAGAGAATGAAGGCGGCACCAAAGGCCCAGATAAAGGCTGAACCGATACCAAGCAACTGGACGCTGATGATCTTGGTCGTGAAGCCTCCGATGTTAAAGAGGCCGGCAGCCAGGGTCCCCCAGGCGCCGCAGACACCATGTACAGAGATGGCGCCGACCGGGTCGTCAATTTTAATTCTGTCAAAGAACAGGACGGAAAAGACAACCAGGATACCGGCGACCAGGCCGATAATTACCGAGCTTGACGGGCTGACATTGGCACAGCCGGCAGTGATGCCCACAAGGCCAGCCAGGGCGCCGTTTAAGCTCATGCCGATCTCAGGCTTTTTGAAGATGGCCCAGGAAACAAACATGGCGGCAACTGCACCTGCAGCTGCAGCAAGGTTGGTGTTGACAAAGATCATGGCAATATCCGTGCTGCCTGCTGTAGTAGAACCGGGATTAAAACCGAACCAGCCGAGCCAGAGAATGAAAACGCCAAGTGCTGCCAGGGGTATGTTGTGACCCGGGATGGCTTTAACCTTGCCGCTTTTAGTGTACTTGCCAAGTCTTGGTCCCAAAACAATGGCACCGGCCAGGGCGGCCCAGCCGCCCACGGAATGCACAACGGTTGAGCCGGCAAAGTCGATAAAGCCCAGGCCCTCAAGCCAGCCGTTGCCGTTTAACAGGCTGCCCCAGGCCCAGCTGCCGAAAACCGGGTAGATAAGGGCACAGAGGAAAGCACTGTATATAAGGTAACCGAGGAACTTGGTGCGTTCGGCCATGGCACCGGAGACAATGGTCGCCGCCGTAGCAGCAAAGACACACTGAAACATCCAGAAAGCGAGTACCCAGGGATCGCCCCCGGTGGTATAATCACTTAAAAAGAAACCGGTGGTGCCGAACCAGCCTGTTTTGCTGGCGCCAAACATTATGCCGAATCCTATGGCCCAGAAAAAGATGGAACCCATGGAAAAGTCCATCAGATTTTTCATCATAATGTTGACCGCGCTTTTGGCCCGGGTGAAGCCAGCCTCCACCATGGCAAAACCGGCCTGCATAAAAAATACCAGGGCAGCAGCCACAAGGGTCCATACATAGTCAAGGTTTGTCTGTACGCTGGCTACAGCTTCAGCGTTGGATAAAACTGTTGGTGCTACATCGTCACCGGCCCAAACAATTGCAGGGACGGCAAGTAATAATGCTAAAAATGCTATCCGTTTCATGGTGCTCTCTCCTTATTATTACAAAATTGTTAAATATTTTATATTGCTTCCATGTCCAGTTCGCCGGTTCTGATCCTGCAAACAGTCTCAATGGGCTGCACAAATATCTTTCCGTCCCCGATATTTCCTGTTTTCACGCTGTCGATGATCTTGTCAATGATCGTATCGACCTGGTCGTCAGTGGTGACAATCTCAACCTTTATCTTAGGGATGAAATCCACAACATATTCTGCGCCGCGATAAATTTCCGTGTGGCCTTTCTGCCTGCCGAAGCCCTTGACCTCTGATACAGTCATGCCATGTAAACCCATCTCAGCAAATGCCTCCTTGAGGATCTCAAGCTTGAATGGTTTGATAATTGCTTCGATTTTTTTCATTTCATGCCTCCATTAGTTTCATTATTGTAAGAAAAAAAGCTTGAACTCGTTTTTGTTTCTTTATTTCAACAATCGTGCCATATTAAAGATTTTTTCTGTTAATGATTATTCAAGTATCTGTTAATATTGAATAATAAAAATATTGCAAGCGGCTTGTCGCAAAACAAATGAATACAATTTATTACATATTTGGAATTAATTGCAAATTGCATAGCAACAATTTTTACATTAATGTAATATATTAATAAGGAGGGATGTTGCTGTTTTGTGGTATGCTGAACGTGAAGGGCGCTGCTCGTAAAGGCGGTTGTTGCGGCGCTCGTTTGGGGCCAAAATAATACAATTTTGTGATATTGATTATTAATATGTTTACATATTTGTATTATTTTGCCAGGGCCGTTATTTGTGACAACTAAAAAATCATAGAAATAACAGTTAGTTATAAAAAAAATAGCTGCTTTGGCATATCATTTGCTAACTCTCATAGTATTGAATGTTCATAGCTTAATTTTGTTTTGCTTTATATAGATGATTAACTAAAAAAATAATATGGAGGTAATTTGAATGAATAGCGGCGATACGGCATTTATGCTTGTGGCTACTGCCCTGGTCATGTTCATGACCCCGGGGCTTGCTTTATTTTACGGGGGGCTGGTCCGGTCTAAAAATGTCCTGAGTACCATTATGCAGAGTTTTATCTGTCTGGGCCTTATTTCTATTTCCTGGGTCATATTTGGGTATTCTCTTGCCTTTGGGCCTGATGTCGGCGGCTTTATCGGCAATCTGGACTGGGCTCTTTTAAAAGGAGTAGGACTGTCGCCCGGGCCATATTCCGATACAATTCCCGACCTTCTTTTTGTCGCGTTCCAGATGATGTTTGCCATAATCACCCCGGCTCTGATAACCGGTGCCTTTGCAGAACGCATGAAGTTTTCAGCGTATATTTTATTTGCTCTTCTGTGGAGTACTCTGGTTTACCTGCCGGTCTGCCATTGGGTATGGGGCGGGGGTTGGATCGGGTCACATGGCGCCCTTGACTTTGCCGGCGGAACCGTCATCCACATTAACTCAGGGGCCGCGGCCCTGGTTGCAGCAATTGTTATCGGCAGGCGCAAGGGCTACGGCAAAGAGCCTTTTCATCCCCACAACCTTACCATGACCATCCTGGGAGCATCTATTCTCTGGGTAGGCTGGTTCGGCTTTAATGCTGGTTCGGCTTTGGCCGCAGGGGACATTTCAACCCTGGCCTTCTTTACCACCCAGGTTGCGGCAGGAGCTGCTGCTCTGTCATGGGTGGTTGCCGAATGGATGATCCAGGGCAAGCCCACGACCCTTGGAGCAGCTTCAGGAGCCGTTGCCGGTCTTGTTGCCGTAACTCCGGCAGCAGGGTTTGTCAGCCCTGTTGCAGCGATTCTGATCGGTTTGGTGGCAGGAGTTATCTGCTATCTCGCGGTCCTGCTGAAGGGGAAACTCCGTTATGACGATGCCTTGGATGTTGTGGCTGTGCACGGCATCGGCGGCCTCTGGGGAGCCCTTGCCACCGGCCTTTTTGCCAGTACAGCCTGGAATCCGGGCGGTGCTGACGGGCTTTTCCTTGGAAACCCCAAGCTCTTTGCAGTACAGGCATACGGTGCCTTTGCCACAATTATTTATTCGATGATCGTTACCTTTATTATTCTAAAGGTTATCGATGCAATTGTTGGTTTGCGCGTGGACGCTGAAGCAGAGGTCCGTGGTCTGGATCTGGCAGAGCACAGCGAGGCAGGCTATACCCTTTAGCAGCATTATGCAGCAATAGAAATCATTGCAGAGCACAAGAATGTTAAACAATTTTGTAATAAAACAAAGATGTTATTACATATATGTTATAGTTTGGTAAGCATTCTGTAGGCAATATTATTGAAAAAATATAACTATAATAGGAGGTTGTAAGGCTTTAACCCGCATGGCATTCATTTTGCTATACTTCTTTCAATGGATTTTTGATTGACCGAAACTGCTAAATTCAAAATGGGAGAGGTGTAAAGTGATTGATACGGGGGATACGGCTTTTATTTTAGCGGCAGCAGGACTGGTTTTACTTATGACTCCGGGACTGGCCCTTTTTTACGGAGGCATGGTGCGGAGCAAAAATGTCCTGGGTACGATCCTGCAGAGTTTCATATTAATTTCCGTAATCAGCCTGGAGTGGGTATACATAGGATACAGCATGTCGTTTGGTCCCGATGTCGGCGGCTTTATCGGTGACCTTTCCTGGTTTGCCTTAAACGGAATATCATCGGCTCCCAGCAGCGACTATGCGACGACGATTCCGCAGACAGTGTTCATGGTTTACCAGTGCATGTTTGCCATAATCACCCCGGCACTTATAACCGGGGCATTTGCAGAAAGAATGCGTTTTGGCCCATTTCTCATATTCAGTGTTTTATGGGCTGTACTGGTCTACAACCCTGTTTGCCACTGGATCTGGGGCGCAGGCGGCTGGCTGGGCACTAAAGGCGTGCTTGACTTTGCCGGCGGCCTTGTGGTGCACCTCACCTCCGGTGCTGCAGCCCTGGCCGCAGCAATTATTCTTGGCCCGCGCAAAGGGTATGGCAAGGACAGCTTTATGCCGCATAATCTGCCAATGACCTTGCTTGGTACAGGACTCCTGTGGTTTGGCTGGTTCGGCTTTAACGGCGGCAGCGCCCTGGCTGCCAACGGCATAGCTGCTACAGCCTTTGTCTCTACGCACCTCGGGGGGATGGCAGGAATGGCCATGTGGACCCTGGTGGAATGGCTGCATCGTGGCAAGCCAACAACACTTGGAGCCGCTTCCGGGGCAATTGCCGGCCTTGCCACCATAACCCCCGCTGCAGGTTTTGTCGGGCCCAATGCGGCTATAATAATCGGTTTTCTCGCCGGGGCAGGCTGCTATTACGGCGTAACCCTGAAAGGACGCTTTGGTTATGATGACAGCCTGGATGTTGTCGGTATTCATGGGCTGGGCGGTGTCATCGGCACCATCTGTCTTGGGATTTTTGCTTCCAAGCTGGTAAATCCGGGAGGTGCTGACGGGCTGCTTGCCGGAAATCCGTCTTTTCTGGGCACCCAGATATTCGGGGTCTTCGTTGTCGGGATCTACGCCTTTGCTTGCAGCTGGGTGCTGCTCAAGGTTGTGGATGTGACACTGGGACTGCGGCTGCCGGTGGATTCCGAAGTTAGCGGGCTTGATTTAAGCGAACACAGTGAAACAGCTTACAGTTGATAATATAACTAAAGGGGCAGTGCAAAAATAAAAGGAGCATATCATGAAAAAGATTGAGGCAATTATTAAGCCGTTCAAGCTGGATGATGTCAAAGAGGCCTTAAATGGTATTGGGATCAAGGGAATGACTATTTCAGAGGTCAAGGGGTATGGCCGCCAGAAGGGTCACAAGGAGATCTACCGGGGAGCAGAATATATTGTTGATTTCATCCCCAAGGCAAAACTGGAAATCATTGTGGAGGCAGCCCAGGTGGATGAAGTGATTGAAACAATACGCCAGGCTGCACTTACAGGAAAAATCGGGGACGGTAAGATTTTTGTTCTGCCCGTAGAAGAGGTCATCAGGGTCAGGACAGGAGAAAAAGGCAAGGAAGCCATATAGAGCACAGTTGGCTTTAGTTGAACAGAACCACATGTATAAAGAAACTGGAGAGATATCCGGTCTTTCAGGAAGGATGCAGACAGCTATCGAGCCCCAGGATTTTAGCGGCCTCCAGGCCCGGCGTCAGGCCCTAGATGTTTATTGGCAGCAAGGTGTCAGCGGGTATGCCCTGCTGCGCAAGCACTCAGATTTTATTGATCACCACCTGGCCGACAGCTTTGCAAGGAGCTCTCCCCCAGGCGAAGGCTTTGCTTTGGTGGCCTTGGGCGGTTATGGGAGGCAGGAGCTTTATCCGTTTTCAGATATTGACCTGATGCTCCTTTATGACCCAGCCCGCAAAGATGAACTGAAAAGTCTGGTTGAGGCAATACTCTACCCGCTTTGGGATACAGGGCTTGAGGTAGGGCATGCGGTCCGCACCCTGGAAGAGTGTATGGCCGATGCGTCTGAGGATTTCTTTTTCAGGGTGGCAATGCTTGATGCCAGGCTTATAGCGGGTTCCGCTCCGCTGTTTGCCAAACTCACAGAAAAGTACAAGACAGTCTATATCGAAGGAAAACGCCAGGAATTTCTCGATGATATGCTGGAACAGCGCCTTAAGCGGGAAACCCAATACGGCCGCCATACATACCTCCTTGAGCCGCATATAAAGGAGGGCTGCGGCGGGTTTCGTGACATCCAGTCCATGGTGTGGACGGCCCATGTTGTCTTCGGCTTGCAGGATCTGGCATCGCTGCAGGAGGCAGGCCTGCTCTCCCTGGAGGAGTTCAAGAGATTTGAACAGGCCCAGGATTACCTCATCCGCATTCGTAACAGGCTGCATTATGTGAGCGGCCGCAAGAACGACCAGCTTTTCTTTGAACATCAGGAAGAAATGGCCCAGGCTTTCGGCTTCACCAATGCAAAGGATATGCTCGCGGTGGAGCATTTTATGCGTGAAGTGTATGGACATATGCAGACAATATCTGTGACTACGGATCTCTTTTTTGAGCATGTGGAAGAGGTCCTGGGGAGTGATGATGCCCCTATGGCAGGTAAGACCCTGGAACCGGGGATAGAGGTTCGCCACAATAAGATCCACCTGGCAAATACAGAACGCATCAGGAGTGAGCCGAAACTCTTCATGCGGCTTTTTTATCAATCCTCCAGGATTGGCAAATCCCTGCATTTCAGAACACGAAAGGCCATTACAGCCAACCTGCAGCGGGTGGATGACAAGCTGCGCCATTCACGCAGAAACGCAAAGCTCTTTCTGTCTATACTTGTTGCCCCTGAACCCTTCAGGGTCCTGGAAGAGATGCTGGATACAGGTTTTCTGACCACCTATATTCCGGAACTTGCCAAGGTTGAGTCCCTGGCCCAGCATGATGTGTACCATGTATTTACTGTTGACCGTCATCTTGTCCAGACCATTAACGAGCTGGAAAAACTGAAAGAAGACGAATCCAATACTTATGCAGTAGTAAGTTCACCGCATATCCTGTTCCTGGCAGGGTTGCTGCATGATGTCGGTAAGGGGTTTGGGCACGGTCATGCTGACAGGGGGGCTGACCTGGCCCGACAGGTCGGTGAACGAATGGGCCTTACAACCAATGAACTTGGCATCCTGGACTTCCTGGTCCGCAATCACCTGTTCCTGTCACATACTGCTCAGCGGCGCGACCTTGAGGACGAAGATCTCATTATGCGCTGTGCCCGTCAGGTAAATACCCCTGAAAAACTTGCCATGCTCTACCTATTGACCATTGCAGATGCCAGGGCTACCGGCCCCACTGTCTGGAATGATTGGAAGGCAGCCCTGCTTCTTGAGCTCTACCTTAAACTTGCCCTGCTGCTGGACAGGAAGGACCTGTCTGCACAGGAACAGGAACGCAGCGCGGAACTCGGGGCCCAATGGATCCGGGAAAAAGTATCCGAACTTTTACCCCAAGGCGCCAAAACGAATTTCGATCTTTTTTCAGATGACTATTTACTCAGTTTTCCACCCGAGGTTATAGTGCAGCATATCAATTATGCAAAAAAACTGGACAAGGAGGATGTCCTGTTCCTTCATGAACAGAGCCGGGATTCCTGGTCCCTTTTAGTCATAACCAGGGACCGCTCGGGTTTGCTGGCCAGAATATTTGGCGTACTTGCCCTGCACAACCTGAACGTTCTGGCAGCAAAGATTTTCACCTGGGGTGACGGCACCGCAGTCGATACTATTGAGGTTTCCTCGGCAATATCTGAAACCTATGATTGGCAGGATTGGGAGGCCATGGAAAGTGAACTGCACCTGGCCATAAAGCAGCGCCTGGGACTTGAGCACCGCTTGAGCCGGAAACTGGCGCCACTGCGAAACAGGCCACAGGGAGTGCAACAGCGCCTTGCTGCAAAGGTGGCCATTGATAATGAGGCATCAGAGATTTATTCGATTATAGAGGTGTTTTCCGAAGACAGGATCGGCATACTTTATGATATCACGAAAGCCCTGTCTGATTTCGGCATCAGTATATACCGGGCCAGGATCGGCTCGAAGGCAGACCAGGTCGTCGATGTTTTTTATGTTCTGGACAATGACGGGAAAAAGATCGAAGATCCGTCATTTATAAAAGAATTACAGGAGGGATTGCTATATGCTGTCTCAAAGCAATAAGCGGAAAAGAGGGAGGCAACAGGAATAAATATAAATAACAGGAGTTTTCTGTTCCAGAAACTAAATCATTTAACCATTCAATTAAGGAGACAAAAAATGACTAGAGCGCAAATCATGAAAATCATCAAGGACCAGAATGTCCAGTTTTTCAGGCTGCAGTTTATTGACATCAACGGCATTATGAAAAACGTGGCTGTACCGAAAAGCCAGATCGAAAAAGCCCTGGACGGAGACATGATGTTTGACGGTTCATCCATTGACGGCTTTGTGCGTATCAATGAATCTGACATGTACCTGAAGCCGGATTACAATACCTTCACGGTATTGCCCTGGAGAATCAAGGAAGGGGTTGCAGCTGCCAGGATCATCTGTGATGTCTATATGTCTGACGGCAAAACCCCATTTTACGGGTGCCCGCGTGTCAACCTGAAGCGGGTGCTGGCCGAAGCCAAGAAAATGGGCTTTACCATGAATGTAGGCACTGAAGCAGAGTTCTTCCTGTTCAAGCGTGATGCAAACGGCGACGCCACTACCATCACCCATGATACAGCAGGCTATTTTACCGTGGATACGGATGATGAAGGTATTGACTGCCGGCGTGAGATCATTCTGGTACTCGAGAGAATGGGTTTTGAGATCGAGGCCTCCCACCATGAGGTTGCCGAAGGGCAGCATGAGATCAACTTCAAGTATGCAGATGCCTTGACCGCCGCTGACAATACCGTGACCTTCAAGTGGGTTGTCAAAACAATTGCCAAGAAATACGGCCTGCATGCCACCTTCATGCCCAAGCCTGTTTTCGGTATCAACGGCTCCGGTATGCACACCAACCAGTCCCTTTTTAACCTGGACGGCACAAACGCCTTCTATGACAAAAAGGATAAGCTGGAGCTCAGCAAGGTGGCCTACCAGTACATTGCCGGTGTCACCAAAAATGCCCGGGGTTTTGCCGCGGTCACCAATCCCCTGGTCAATTCCTATAAGCGCCTGGTGCCCGGCTATGAGGCGCCTGTCTATGTGGCCTGGTCTGCCTCCAACCGTTCAGCCCTGATGCGTATTCCTGCGGCCCGCGGCATGAGCACCAGGGTCGAGGTGCGCTGCCCGGATCCTACCTGTAACCCCTACCTGGCTTTTGCCATGATGCTGAACTCAGGCCTGGACGGCATCAAGAACAAGCTGACCCCGCCGCCGTCAACCGATGTCAATATCTACCAGATGACACCCGGCCAGATGCGGAAGGCAAAGATCAAGAGCATGCCGGCATCTCTGCTGGAGGCCTTGGAGGAGCTGAAGAAAAATCCCATTGCCAAGGAGACCCTGGGGCCCCATATTTATGAAAAATATGTGGAAAGCAAAGAAAAAGAGTGGGACAGCTTCAGGATACATGTCACCGATTGGGAGCTTGAGAATTACCTGAAGATATTCTAATTTTATTGACTCTTTAGAATAAAAAGCCCGGGGAAAGCACCCCGGGCTTTTTTATGTATAAAATAGAGTTTCCAAACTATCGTTTTTTTATATGTCTCTTTCTTTTGTCGGCAGACAATACTACCGACGATTGACAGCTTGCCTAAAAGAAGGAGCAAGAAAAGGGCTCCCGACTGTACCGGCCCTCCGGGCTACCCTGTGCTTCTCGCTGTTGATGGGACGCTGATCACGATGAGCGAGCGAATTTGATCTGTCATGTTCCTTAGGTAAGAAGTTTCCCGATGTTTTTTCGGTAAGCTTCACAACTCACCGCCAGCGGCGGCTCAGACAGGTCCAGTGTCTTATTCCGTCAACAGCTGCGATGCTCAGCGGTACAGAACGGGATTGCACTCGGAAAGCAAAGTTTTTTGGCCGTTTCACGCAGCCGAGCAGCGAAGCAAAGAACGAAAAAGCGACTCGGCGGAGTGAAACGACTTTCCGATGTCGCCCGTTCTTTGAGAGCAGCGCAGGGCAGTCCGACGCAGTCGGACCAAGTGATCGGCTGCACTTTCTTTTGGTTCGTTTTCTTTATGCACGTAAAGAAAATGAACATAAAGACGATCTATTTCTTAACCTTGAATGTTTTGGGGTCGATTTCGTACTGATGGATCTTGTAGTTGATGATCCTGAGGCTGGTGTCGAGTTCCCGGGCTGCCCTGGTCTGGTTGCCCCCTGTTCTTTTCAGGGCCTCGACGATGAGCTCCCGCTCGAAATTTTGCACAGCCCCGGCAAGGGAGAGGGCCTGTTTTGAGTTGACGCTCTCCGATGTCTGCAAACTGGGCGGCAGGTGGAAGCTCTTGATGGACTCTTCGTCGCAGATGAGAACAGCCCGTTCGATGCAGTTCTGCAGCTCCCTGACATTGCCGGGCCAGTGATACTGCAGCAGCATGTCAATGGCAGGGGTGGAAATGCGCCTGATCTCCTTGCCGTTTTCATCATTGTATTTCTTGAGGAAATACTCGGTAAGCAAGAGGATGTCAGTCCTTCTTTCCCGCAGAGGCGGCAGGTAGATGGGGAAAACATTGAGACGGTAATAAAGATCTTCGCGAAAGTGCTTGTCGGCCACAGCCTTTTCCAGGTCGCGATTGGTGGCGGCCACCAGCCGTACATCGCACCTGATGGGACTGATGCCCCCCAACCGCTGGAACTCACGATCCTGCACGACCTGCAGCAGCTTGACCTGCACCGACTGGCTTAATTCGCCGATTTCATCGAGAAACAGGGTGCCGCCCTCGGCAAGTTCAAAGCGTCCCTTTTTCATGGCATGGGCCCCGGTAAATGCCCCTTTCTCGTGACCGAAGAGCTCGCTTTCCAGAAGGGTTTCCGGCAGGGCCGAACAGTTGACCACGATGAACGGCTTTTTGGCTCTACTGCTGTTGTAATGCAGGGCCCGGGCCACCAGCGTTTTGCCGGTTCCGGACTCGCCGCGTAGCAGAACAGTGGCATTGGAGTCTGCAACCCGGTGCAGCATTTCAAACATTTCCTGCATGCGGCTGCTGTTGCCGATTATATTCGCCACCCGGTATTTTTCTGAAAGCTCTTTCTTGAGTTCAATATTCTCCTGGGTCAACCGCTCCCGGTCCTCTTTTTCCGCCTGGACCCGCAGGGCACTCTGGGCAATGAGGCCGCTTACAATCGTGAGGTAACGCAGCTCATCTTCGTAATTCAGGTCCTCCTTGTATTCCAGGTCTATGCTCAGCGCACCCAGAGTGCGCTTGTCATGCTTGATGGGGACACAGAGAAAGGAGTTCTGCTGCCTGCTGATGTCTCCGCGAGTGCCGGTGCGGTTCAAAAACTGGGATTCCTCTCCGATATGGGGGATAACGATCGGCTGGCCCGTGGCAACAACCCTGCCGGTAATGCCTTCCCCTATCTTGTACTTCCCCCTTTTCCTGGCTTCAACCGGCATGCCGAGAGCCACCTCAATTTCCAGCTGCCCTGTATGGGGGTTAATAATCGTAACCGTGCCGTTATGCATGTTTTTGCGCACAGAAAGAATTTCCATAATGCGCTCAAGGCTGTCACGCAGGTCGGCGGAGGAGGCAAGCACCTTGGTCACCTCGTACAGGCAGGTGATGTCTTCCAGTTCCTTATTGATGGTCTCTTTTGCCGGTTGGTTCATAAAATTCTTAAGCTTAATTTGTTTAATCAGCATGGATCTGCTGCATCATGTTTCCTGCTCTGAAACGCTATGCAGCATATGATTTTTCAATTCTGTCTATAATAATGAGATAAACATTACAAAATTGTCATAAATTTGTCCAGTCCGTTTTGGGAGAGAAGAACAACAGGTTAAAGCGGCGCAGAAGACAAAGCAGTTGACACCATACTTTGAAAATGGATAGATTCCGATAATATGCTAAATTCTAATTATTTATTTGGTATAAAGCCCTGTATCTAGAGGAGGTGAAACCGGGAATGGGAACAGGTACGTTTTCAGTTGCAACAGGCAGCAGGATGGAATTTGTGGATATCACCAGCAAGGTGCAGAAGGAAGTTGACCGGTCAGGCATACGTGACGGTGTCTGCTATGTCTACAACCCCCATACCACTGCAGGGCTGACCATAAATGAAGGTGCAGACCCTGCAGTCCAGGATGACATTGTGGCGGTACTCAGAAAGGTTATACCGCTTGATCATCCTTACAGGCATATGGAAGGCAACTCTCCGGCCCACATAATGGCAGCGCTTATGGGCAGTTCGGTGACCGTGTTTATCGAGAACGGCCGGCTGGTTCTGGGCACCTGGCAGAAAATTTTCTTCTGTGAGTTTGACGGTCCCCGCTCCAGAAAGGTCATCTGCAAGCTGTTGTAAAATCCTCCGACACCGAGAGACGACCATGAACACAAGAAAAAAAAATGATGCAGAGCAAAAGGTGCAGGCGCATTCCATTGTTTTTGGCTTTGACAGGGCCACTGACGAGCAGTCACTGCACATGTTTCTGCAGCGCTTTACCGACAAAAAAGTATTGGCTGTTCTCCTGCCGCGGTTGCATGATGAAGATATTTTCACAACAGTGGATTTTTTAACGGCAATCATGCAGAAACACCTGTCTGAGAAGGAATACCACACCCTCTTTCTGAAAGAATAAGAGTACATACGTGAGACAATATACATGAGTTCGGGGATCATTGAAGATCTGTCAGCATTTCTGAGCATCCTGAAAAAGGAATCGGAACTGCTGGAAATAGATGCCCGGGTCGACCCCAACCTGGAGATTGCGGAAATACACCGCCGGGTAATTGCCCGGGGTGGGCCGGCATTGCTGTTCACCAATGTGGCCGACAGCCGGTTTCCTGTAGCAACAAACCTGTTCGGCACGAGCCGCCGGATGGAGCTTGCCTTCGGCTCCAGACCCCAGAAATTTGTAAAGGAGTTGGTGCAGGCTGCGGAAACTCTCATGCCGCCAAGCTTTGAAAAGCTCTGGTCCATGCGGAGTCTGATATTTGACGGCCTCAAGGTCGGGACAAAAACCGTGCGGTCCGGCCCCATTCTGGAGGTTCATAAAGAACCGCCGAAGCTCACGGAATTGCCGCTTCTGACTTCCTGGCATTCTGACGGCGGACCCTTTGTCACCCTGCCGCTTGTCTATACGGAACATCCTGAAACAGGGGGCCATAACCTGGGAATGTACCGCATCCAACGCTATGATGATACCTCAACAGGCATCCACTGGCAGATCCACAAGGGCGGGGGCTACCATTATTTTGCCGCGGAACAAAAGAACGAAGCGCTGCCGCTTACTCTGTATATCGGCGGTCCACCGGCATTAATGCTGGCGGCCATTGCGCCGTTGCCGGAAAACATCCCGGAACTTGTCCTGGCTTCGCTGCTGCTTGGCAAAAAACTGGAGATGGCGAAAAACCCCCATGGCGGCCATCCCCTTGTGGCTCAGGCAGAATTTGCTCTCACCGGCATCGTGCCCCCGCATGTCAGGAGGCCGGAGGGCCCTTTTGGTGATCATTACGGCTACAACTCACTGCAGCATGACTATCCGGTTTTCCAGGTGCAGCATATGTATCACCGCCGGAATGCCGTCTATCCGGCCACGGTTGTCGGCCGTCCGCGCCAGGAAGATTTTTTCATCGGTGACTTTCTGCAGGACCTGCTTTCCCCCCTGTTCCCGCTGGTGATGAGCAGCGTGCGCCAGCTGAAGACCTTTGGCGAAGCAGGGTTCCACTGCCTTGCCGCTGCCAGGGTCATGGACCGCTATCCCCGGGAGGCATTTGCAGCGGGCTTGAGGATTCTTGGGGAAGGCCAGCTGTCCCTGACCAAGTTTCTTATCCTCACAGACGGGGATGTGGATGTGGAGGACTTTGCAATGCTCTGGCGCCATGTCCTGGCAAGGGTTGACTGGCAAAAGGATCTTTTTGTATTTGCCAATGTTTCCCAGGATACCCTGGATTATACCGGACCCTCGGTGAACAAGGGGTCCAAGGCAATGCTCATGGGGCTTGGCAGAACGCCGGTGCGCGATCTCCCGGAAGCATTCACCGGTTCTCTGCCGGACAGCCTCAGCCGGCCGCAGGTCTTCCTGCCCGGCACCCTGGTCGTTCAAGGCCCGGGCTATGAGGCTGATCCGGACCTGGCACGTAAAATTGCCCGGTGGCAGGGGCTTTCTGACTGGCCCGTTGTCGTTCTCGTTGATGACTCTCAGGCTGCAACACTGAGTCTACAGGAATTCCTCTGGACCTTTTTTACCCGTTTTGAGCCGGCAGCCGATATCCATGGGGCCGAACAGTCTGTTCTGCGCTACCACGTCGGCCTCAAGCCGCCCATAGTGTTTGATTGCCGTATGAAGCCATGGTATACGGAAGTCCTGGAGGTTGACCCGGCGACCAGACAAAAGGTTGATGCCAGGATGCACGAACTCCTGCCGCAGAGATGGAGGTAACACCGCAGAAGTAAAATTTGTTATTGCTCGAAGATAGCTGTCTTTACTCACAAAAATCAATCATAACTTTCATGCAGGAACGATTACAGAAAGTACTGGCCAAGGCAGGCATTGCTTCCCGGCGCAAGGCCGAAGAACTGATCAAAGAGGGCAGGGTCAGGGTTGACGGCAGGGTTGTCACGGAAATGGGAATCCGGGTTGACACGGACACCCAGGACATTGAATGTAACGGGATCCCTGTCTCCTCGCAGGAGGAAAAAGTTTATATCCTGCTGCATAAGCCGGCCGGATTTCTTTCCACAGTCCATGACCCCCAGGGAAGGCCTATTGTAACCGACCTCATACATAACGTGAAAGAGCGCGTCTATCCCGTAGGCAGACTTGACCAGGACACCGAAGGAGCCCTGCTTCTTACCAATGACGGAGAACTGGCCCAGAAAATTCTGCATCCCAGCCATGAAGTTAAAAAGACATATGTGGCAAGGGTTAAAGGCAATCCTGATACAAAAAAACTAGAGTCGCTGGCCAAGGGCATTGACCTTGAGGGCAGAAAAACCTGGCCGGCCGACATAAAAGTCCTGTGCGCTGAAGCACAGGCGACAACGATAAAAATTGTTATACATGAAGGCAGAAAAAGACAGGTCCGCAAGATGTTTGAAGCAGTCGGCCACCCTGTGCTGCAGCTGAAAAGGACCGCCTACGGGCAGCTGGAGCTGGGAAACCTGGAGCCCGGGAAATACAGGTTTCTAAGCCCGGAAGATATTAAAAAAATGTTCAGGAAGTAAGCCGGCATCTTCAAAAACATAATGCCGGCAGGTATTGCACCCGTAATAGAATGCTTTTATCAGGCCCTGCTAATGACAGCGTGACTTTTTACGGTTGTGACAAATTTGTCGGTCTCGAAAAACATGAGACGGACAGGTGTAGCCTCCGTATCAAATCAGCCTTATGGCCCCGTTGATTAA
>Ga0209536_100006268_pt1 | contig 18235 bp, 7 predicted proteins | sample DeeMarSeWOR28_12_FD_187461 | JGI IMG/M metagenome (GOLD analysis project Ga0209536, IMG submission 187461) | Marine sediment microbial communities from White Oak River estuary, North Carolina - WOR-2-8_12 (SPAdes) (version 2) | ecosystem: Environmental > Aquatic > Marine > Intertidal zone >... | reverse complement strand
AGCGTCTTGAGGTCACTCTCCAGCTCGGGGGCCTCGGTCAGCATCTCCTCCCAGGTCTCCTCGACGCCCTTTTGCGACGATTGATCAAAGAACCTGAAATACCACTCCATGGCCTTCTGCTCACGATCGATGCGTTCATTGAGCTCGCTGTTGAGCCGCTCGATCGACTCCCGCAGGTGTATGAGGGAGGAGAGGTCCTGGGCCAGGACCAGGAAGCCTTTTTCCATGCCGATGCGGTAGGCTTCCGGCTTAACGTTCGTGACCGTGCCGTCCCGGTTCAATATCTGGGACAATCCGCCCCCGGTCCCGGGCATGACCTGGTCCAGATTCTTGCCCAGCAGCTGATCCGCTCTCCAGCCGGTGGCCAGGCAGGCGGCCGGGTTGGCATAGTTTATCTTCTTTGAACTATCGGTCAGGAACATGGGCTCGTTCAGGGTTACCGCGGCCGCTTCGGCGATCTTTTCCTTGGTCAGCCCCATGGTCGGCTGGAAACGAAGGATGGCGTAGCCGATGAAAACAATGATGGTGGCAATGGCGTGCAAGCTCAATTCCAAAGTTGGTATCCCAAGCATCAAAAAAAGCTGGTATGAGGTCCCCACCAGCAGCGGGAATACGCTCGCGATCAAAATGATCCTCGCCTGCTTCCTGCGATAGAACTCCCGCGCGCCGCCGGACACGCGGTAAAAAAGAAAAAAGGCGGTCAACACGTAGGCCGTGAAGAGGATCACATAGGAAAAGTTCCAGGGCCCGGGGACGTAATCATATCCGAACAAGCCCTTCTTATACCCCAGAACATACAGGGGCGTTAATACCCACAAGGCATACATGGCCGCTGACGGCACAAAGAACAGGCTGTAAAGGAACGGATTTTTGACGCGCGCGCCGTATGCGACCAGACCGAAGTGCGTAAAAAGCGGAAAAAAAACAAGCCAGCCGAATATCTGCAGGCTCTTCCAGAAATGCGCGGCTTCAGGGCTTCCCGCCGCCTGCAGGAACATCTGGGTAACGCCGATCTCGAAAAGCGCCGCGGTCAAAAGGAAGTAGGAGATATTGAGCGGCTTGCGGGAACGGTAAAGGACAAAGCCGCCCAGGACCAGGCAGGCAACGCCCGCCAGAACACAGGAAGCAGCAAAGAAAAATACGTATGCGCTCATTTTTTCAGTTTCGCCGCCACCTTTATCGGCAGTCCGAAGAGGTTAATGAAGCCTTCGGCGTCTTTTTGGTTGTAGACCTCTTCCTTTTCAAAACTGGCAAGGGCGACATTGTACAGTGACTTGGATGACTTGCGCCCCACCACCAAAGAGTTCCCCTTGTAGAGCTTGAGCCGCACCTTGCCGCTCACGTTCTCCTGGGTCTTGTCAATAAAGGCATCCAGGGCTTCTTTGAGCGGAGTGAACCACTGGCCGTAGTAAACCAGTTCCGCGTAGCGCTGAGCGACGACCTGTTTATAATGCAGGGTGTCGCGATCAAGCGTGATTGACTCCAGCGCCTGGTGCGCGGCGTAAAGGATGGTTCCGCCGGGGGTTTCATAGACCCCTCGGGACTTGATGCCGACCAGGCGGTTCTCAACCATATCCGCGCGGCCGATGCCGTGCTTGCCGCCCAGTTTGTTAAGTTGATCGATAAGCTGAACAGGAGCCAACTGCTTACCATTCACAGATGTCGGCTTGCCGCTTTCAAAGGTAACTTCAACATATTCGGGTTTATCCGGCGCCTTCTCCGCCGAGGCCGTCAGAACGAACATATCTTCTTTGGGCTCGAACCAGGGATCTTCCAGCACGCCTCCCTCGTAGCTGATATGCCAGAGGTTGCGGTCGGAAGAATATGGTTTGTCCTTGGTCACAGGGACCGGGATATTGCGTTTCTTTGCATACTCGATCTCTTCCTGCCGGCCTTTGAGGTCCCACTCGCGCCAGGGGGCGATTATCTTCATGTCCGGCGCCAGGGCCTTATAGGTCAATTCAAAGCGCACCTGGTCATTGCCCTTTCCGGTGGCGCCGTGGGCCAGGGCGTCCGCTTTTTCCTTTTTGGCGATCTCCACCTGCTTCTTGGCAATGAGGGGGCGGGCGACCGAGGTCCCCAGCAGATACTGTCCTTCATAGATGGCTCCGGCCTTGAGCATGGGGAGGAGAAAATCCTCGGCGAACTCCTTCTTGAGGTCCTGGATATAGATCTTGGAGGCGCCGGTCTTGACGGCTTTTTCCTTCAACCCCTCCAGTTCCTCTTCCTGTCCCAGGTCCGCGGCAAAGGCAATGACCTCACATCCGTACTTTTCCTTGATCCAGGGGATCATGACCGACGTGTCCAGTCCGCCGGAATATGCCAGAACTACCTTTTTAACCATTACTTTCCTCCTAAGAGCAGCGTCAATATCGCCTTCTGCACATGCAGGCGGTTCTCGGCCTGGTCAAAAACTACGGAATTCGGCCCATCTATAACTTCGGCTGTTATCTCTTCGCCGCGATGCGCGGGCAGGCAATGCATGATGATCACGTCTTTTTTTGCCAGATCGACCAGTTTCTGGTTCACCTGGAATTTAGCAAAGACCTTTTTGCGCTTCCGGCTCTCTTTTTCCTGGCCCATGGACGCCCACACGTCTGTATAGATGACGTCCGCGTCCTTGGCCGCCACCACTGGATCATTGAGGATATCGATCTCGATGCCGGAAGCCTTGGCATCCCCGAACGCGACCTTGACCACCTCGGACTTTGGCTCATACCCCTTGGGAACGGCAATGGTCAGGCTCATGCCCAGCTTGGCCGCCGCCAGCATCAGCGAATGGCAAACGTTATTTCCATCCCCTATATACGCCATCTTCAGCCCTCTTAGGCCCTCTACCGCCTTCTTCTCTTTGACCGTGAACATGTCCGCCAGGGCCTGGCAGGGATGATAAAGATCAGAAAGGCCGTTGATGACCGGCACCGAAGCGTGTTGGGCAAGCTCAGCCACTTTTTCGTGGGCAAAGGTGCGGATAAGGATCGCATCGGCATAGCGCGAAAGGGTCCGGGCCACGTCCCCGATGGATTCACGCACACCCAGCCCGATGGCCTCCTGGTCCAGGTTGATCGCCAGCCCTCCCAGCTGCCACATCCCGATCTCAAAAGAGACCCGGGTGCGGGTGGACGGCTTCTCAAAGATCATGGCCAGCGATTTTGCCCACAGGTACTCGTGTTTTTCCTGTTTTCGCTGTTTTTCCTTGAGGTCCGCCGCCAGGTTGAAGATCTCCCCGATGTCAGAAGAGGTCAGCTCATGGACCGATATGAAATCCTTGCCCGATAGCTTTGCCATGGAGGAAACAATATAGCATACTAATAATAAAAACTCAAACATCAATTTGGCTGAAATCCCCAAGATAGGGGACCGATAAATGAGCGGGAATTATCATGACCTCAGGATTGATCAAAGCCGGGAATTGCTACAGCACGGTGGGCTACCAGCCCGCCTACCCTCCCCGAAGAAAATGGGGGGTGTTCGCCCATCCGGGCCTCGCCCAAAGGCTTGCCCTTGCCACCAGGTCCGCCTGGAAAAAGCTCAACCATCCGGACAACCGGCCCAGGCTGCAGGAATTCGAACGCGACGTCCAGAACGGCCGGATCGAAAGCCTGCGGCTGCACCGCCTGGGGCTGGTCCCCCGCTTCTACCAGGGCCGCAGCAAGGACTGGGTCACGTTCGGCATCCGGCTTTTCAGCGACAATGATTCCGAGGTCAGGGCTTATAATGAGGCGGAGAACCTTGTCTACAGCCCGGCGGCCGGCACGGGCAGGAGGATATTTTTTGGTATCCAGGGCATCGAGGTCCAGGGGCTTGATATCCTGCTGCGGCTCTCGGAGGACCACTACCGAGTGCTCATCGGGCTGCTGGTCGAGCGAGAGGGCAATGACCCCACTTTTTCCCGGATAAGCACGGTCCGCCTGGATAACAGGGTCTCTTTAGGAGAAATGCCGGGAACACAGGATGGAAAAAGCCTGTGGATCTCGGAACCGCTGCTCAGAAGGCTGGCGGCAGACCCCGACCAGTTCCGCTCTTCACCCCGCATCGGGCCCGCGCTTCCTTTGAGAAAAGAGGAGTAGTTACTTCGCGGCGGCAGCGGTCTGAGGTTTTCCGGCGGTCATGCCGCCCAGGACGGATTGCCCCTTGAGATCAACAAAAGTGGAATAACCGTTACCCGCTTCGACCACGCTCAAAGCGTCCTTGTAAGAGGACATGATGGTCGCCACTCCCTTTGTCCCTGGCGGCAGATAGACCGCCTGCTGGCTGCCGCCGTGGGTATGCCCGGTCAGCACCAGGGTCTGTGCGGGCAGGCCAAGCTCCAGGATCATGCTTTCTATATCCGCCTGGGAATATTTAAAAGGTTCCTGCTTGGAGGCCTGCTTTTCCGGCCTGGCCCAGGTAAGTGAGCTGACCAGGTCCGGATTGCTGTGGGCGTTGATGAGGGCATCCTTGAGCTCCACTCCGCCGGTAGTGGCCATGGCCAGGGTCATGCTGTCCAGCACCGGCGTGTGGCCGGCAATAAGGCCGGTAGTGCCGTCCTTGACCAGGATCAGGGGCGCGTTGTCGTAGAATGACTGCAGTTCCTTGGTGCATTTCTGGGCGTAGGCGCTGGCGGCCGCGTCGGACGAGGTGGGGTTGGCCGCCAGGTACTCCGCCTTTTTATGGGCGTAGAACTGCTTCTGGAACTCCACCCCCTGGAAGATGGGCACGCCGTTGCCGTTTTTCTTCGCGAACAATTTCTCTCCGCCACCCCAGACCTCGTCGTGGTTCCCCTTGAGATAGACCGCCTTGCCCTCGGCCGTCAACTGCAATATCGCATCCATGGTCTGGATCGATGACTTCATATCCGCCATATTGCCGTTCTCCGGATGGATGGCGTCGCCCAGGAAAACGAGGACCGCTTCACCCTTTTGCAGGGATTCGCCGTATTTCTTCAGGACCATGTTAAGGTTCTCAATATTGGCATGCAGGTCGCCAACAAAGATCATTTTCTTGTTGCCCTTGACCTCAACCAGTGCGCCGGGCTTTCCATTGGCTGCGGCGGGCCTTTCAAACCCTTCCACAATCTGGCCTTTGGTATTCAGGCCGGTAATGAACTTCAGGTAATCAACCCCCTGCTTCATATATTTCCCGGCCAGATCGGCCACGGTCATCTTGGCATAGGCGCCGGACTGGACCTTTTTGGCGGCCGGAGGCAGCGGCGGCGGTTTCTTGCCTGCCTTTTTGGCATCAGCAGGAATGGGCGGCGGTGTTGCCCCCTTCTTGGCCGCCTTGGCAGGCAGCGGCGGCGGGGCTTTTTTGCCCGAGACCAGCTTCTGCCGGTATTCGACTATCTTCTGCGCCTTCTCCGCGCCGTACTTCTGCACCATCTGGTCATAGTTCTCATGGCCGCCGGCCAGCTTGACCTTGCCGTCCTTGCCGATGAGGCCGCTGTCCAGGGTCACGACCTGGCCGTCGTCAAATTCCAGCTTGTATTTGATGACCTTGCCGTCGTTCTCAATGATGATAGGCTTGGAAACGGAGCCCGCTTCCTTGGCCTCGGCCTGGCTCTGTACCTTGGCTACCTCGTTAACGTCCACTTCCGTCTTTCCGAACTGGAGGTCCAGCGCCGCCTGCCATTCCTTGGCCAGGGCTTCCGCCTCTTTGAGGAACTGCTGCTCGGCCTGCGCTGCCGCCGCCTCTGCATCCTCGTCGCGCTGGAGCTTGAATTCCTTTTCCGGCTTCTTGGCTTCGGCCGGTTCCTTGACCGCCTCGGCCTCCGCCTTGGCCGCGGGCTTCTCCGACTTGGCCTCAAAAACGATCACCTTGCCCTCGGGCAGGATGGTCACGCTGTGCTCGGCGACCTTGGTCTGCTCGGCATAGAGCTTCTCCAGGGCCTTGATCTCCTCGGCATAGACGCCGCTGCCGCCGTCGATCTCCTTCATCAGGGAAATGCGCTCCTTGAGCAGCTTGTTCTGCTGCTTGTAAAGCTTGATGAAATCCTTGGGCTTGCCGCCCTTTTCATAGAGCAACTGGGTCTTCTTGGCCAGTTTCTCGGCCTTGGCCTCATAGGCTGACAGCTTGCTGACGTGGGCCTCGGCCAGCAGGCCCCGGGTGATGGGGCCGACGACCGGCCGGGTGATCAGGCCGCCCATCTTCAGGCCCAGGAGCATGATGGCGTTCTGCTTGCTCACGTTGCCCAGGTTCTCCGCGGTGAAGACGTCCGCCACCTTCAACTCTTCGGAAAGGCCGGCGTGCACTGCCTGTTCGGTCAGGGACCAGGCATTGAAAGCCGCGTATTCGGTCGCCAGCTCGCCAGCGCCGTAGGCCGCCTTGCCCAGGATGGTGGTGGGCGCCTTGACCAGCGCCTGGAACCCCTTGGAGGCTGCACCCAGCACCAGGAACATGGCATAGTTCTTGCCAAAGTCGGTCAGGTATTCGGTGGGGCTCTGCCACAGGTTCTCTTCCAGCTCCATGCCCACGGCCATGGGCTTGTAGAGCGAAGTGAAGACCAGGGCGTTGATGCCGTTATACACAAAGAAGCCGCCGATGGTGGAGGCGGAGAGCCCCATGGCCGGCAGGGCAAAGGCGCCGCAGATGGCGCTCACGGCCGCGGCCGCGGTAATGACCTCGATGGTGGCGATGATCTGGCCGATCTCGATGTCCTTCTGGGCGTTCTTGATGAGCTGGTGGTTCTGGATCTGCTTAAGGTAGGATTCCATCTTCTTGGGGCTCCAGTTGAGGAGTCCGGCGTGCTTGAGGTCCAGCACGGTGTCCAGCATGACCACCAGGTCAGAGACGGTGTGGCAGCGGCTCAGGTCCGTCACCTGGGCGACCGCCTGCTGATAAGCCTTGGTGTCCCCGCTCTTCTTCAGCGCCGCCACCAGCTGGACCAGGGACTTTTCCTTGGCCAGCTGGAAGATGCCGGAAACCCCGCCGTAGTTCTTTTTGAGCTGGTTAAAAGCCGGAGAAAGACCCAGTGCCGGCACGTCATCATCCCCCATCAGGGAGCGCAGGATCTGCATCTGGAGGGCGGGGATCTTGCTGTGCTCGGTGGCCAGGCCCTTGAGCGCCTGCTGGATCCCCTTGACCGCCTTGCTGAACTCCTTAAGGTCCAGCTTGCGGATCAGCTTCCTGATCTTCTGGTCAACGCGCTTGATCGCCGCCACATAATCCTCATCCACCTTGCCGTACTTGAGGGTCTTAAAATCCTCTGCCAGGGCCTGCATCGCCTCGGGATAGGCCTGCTTGAGCAGGTTATGGATGGTGGTGCCGGGGCCGAACTCATTGACCAGCTTCTGGCCGCTCTTGATGACCTGCTGTTTGTTGGCGCGGGCGATGTTCTTCGCGGTTTCGTCGGCCTTCTTGAGCCATTTGTCCGCTTTCTTGCCGTGCTTTTGGGCCTTTTCCACGTTGCCGCCATAAAGGGCCTTCTTGTAGAGCTTGAGCGAGGAAAGGGCGTTGCCGTATTGCTCCTTGAGGCTCTTGTCCAGGGAGGCGTTCTTGAGGAAGCCTTTTAACTGCTTGATCAGGCCGTTGGTCTTGAGGATGGCCCTGGCGGTCTCAAGGTGGGCGAAAGCCAGGGCGTACTGGCCGGACTCAAGCGCTTTCTGCGCCTCCGAGATGATCCCCTGCCATTTCTTGGACTTGGGGTATTTGGTCTTGAACTTCTTGATGAGCTTCTGCGCCTTCCCGACCTCTTTCTTCAGGCCGACCAGCTGCCCCAGGGTCTCCAGTTTCTGCAGGGCGGATTTGCGGACATCAGCGGGCAGGTCCGCGTTGTTGTAATCCGCCCAGAACTGGTCGACCTGGGCGGAAAGCTTTGCCTTGGCTTCCTGGCTGATGGGTGTTTGATCTATGGCTTCCTTGAGCTCGACCAGTACCTTGGGCAGCGGCGGGGCCTCAGGCGCCGGCTGGTCAAAATGCGGCTCGTCCATTTTCTCTGCGGCCGCGGCGGGCGCCTTGCCCGGATCAACGTACTTGAGGCTGGCGACCATCTTGGGCTCATCGGCGATCTCAATGCCCAGCGCGGCCGCGACATGCTCGGGGATATTCTGGTCATAGGCGTCCTTGACGTGTTTGACCAGCTCGGCTTTTTCATCCGCGGAAAGCTGGCTGATGAGCTTGGCCAGGACATCGGGTTTGAGGGAGCTGACCAGCTTCTTTAAGCCCTCGGTGTTGCCCTGCTTGATGAGAGCGCGCAGTTTATTGGCCTGCTGCATGAGGGTCAGCTTGGCCACGCTTCCCTGTATTTTACTGATAACGACCGCTGGTATTGCCATGATCTCCTCTTAAACAAAAAGGGAAAGCCTGTGATACTTTCCCGTATAGAACAGCTTAATTAAACAGGCGATCTTAAGCCGCTCTGTGCCTCTATATATATTATCGTGTTTTAAAGGAGAAAACTTGCGGGGATTAAGCGCTATTTATATGTAATTTTTACTGAAATAAAGGGTAAAATTGAATTAAGCGTTGCGGCTCAGGTAATCATAAGCGATCGCAAAATAATCCGAATACATTCTAAAGGGTCCCATATCCGAGAGGGCATCAAATCTATTCGTTTCTTTTGCGCATAGGGCAATTGCCCCATGCCTCTGGTACTCTGAAACCGGGCGCACCCTGTTCATGCCCGTGACCAGCGGCGCGACCATCACAGACCTGAAAGGCAGGCTTCCAAAGGCGGCTGGATCGATCCCCAAAGAATCTGACCGCGCCGAGAACAGATCATAAAGCTTACCAACCTTGTTGCCGGTAAGATAAACGTTGGCCCGCCCGAGATCGGGGATGCAAACCGCCCGATTTTCCCGCAAGGAGGCCTCGATCACCTTGTCCAGGGCGGGGAATTCCTGGTCCCTCTCGATCGCAACCGCTATTCGGTCCGGCCGGAAGAGCTCTCTCAGCAGTCGTTCGCTCTCGCGGTGAAGGGTGTTAAGCGTGAAGTCGCGGGCAGTGCAGTCAGAATGAAGTTTTTCCCCAGCCTTCAGCACCCGGCGGTCTTTCATCTTGAGGTCATGCCTCTGCCCGTGGGTCATGCGGCTGGTATCAAGCGGAGTAATGAACCGCCCCTTCAGGATCCTGCCTCCCCCACCCCCGCCGTTCGACGCACCACCGCCAAAAGTCCCAAATAATTTTCTGCCGATAGTTAATATCATCGGATATATATCGGAAGTTCTAAGTGGAAATTTCAGCTGATTTTTGGGGCTGGGGCATGAGGGGGATCAGGCCTTGAGCGCCAGCAGTTTATTGACGACAGCGGCAAAGGTCTTGGGCTTGCTCTTGGGGTCCGTGCTCTCAAGCTTGCTCACGAGCTTGTCGAGTTTGGCGAAATAATCGCCGTTGACATCCTTGGTGCTCCCGCCCAGGCCCTCGATCTGCGCCGCGAGCATCGCTTTCTTGACCGGATCCTTCTCCTTGTGCCAGCTGCGCTGCAGGACCTTGACCTGGAGGTCAAAGGATTGAAGCTCGCCCTGGGCCTTTACCAGGTCGGTCATGGCGGCCTTCAATTTCTTCTCTGTATAAGCCAGATTCTTATTGGCCTTTTTGAGCTTGGCCGGATCGCCCTCATCCTGGGTCATATATTCAAGCTGCTTCTTCTTCCAGTAGATGTATTTCTTCTGCCATTCCTTGGCCTGGGCATTGGCTTTTTTGTAACTGCCCTTGGCAGCCTCTTTTTGTTTCGCAGCGGATTTTGCCACCTTTTCCTTCAGCGTGACCAGGGCCTTTTTCACGTAGGCGTTATCCATATTGAGGTTATTGCCGGCATCCACCAACCCCAGCTTTTTATCCTGATAGGTCACATTGATATTGCCGTTCTTCTGGAGGGCCGTTACCAGCAGCTGCTGCGCCCGGAGCTCTTTATAATTCTCCATCTCTTTGAGTTTGCCCTTAAAGTCCTTGCCCTTGATCTTCTGGGAAAGCACCCATTTGGCAAAGGCCTCGGCTTTACCCGGCTTTAATCTTCCCTTTTCATCAAAGAACTTGGCGACCTGGTCGTGAAGTTTCTGGACCTTGCCCATTTTCATGATGGCCGTGCCCTCAAAAGGGGAGTTAAAGGTGAACGTTTTCCCCATCATACCAGCGGAGTTCATGTAGATATAGCTCTCGGCAGAGGTCAGCTTCTCGCCGTTGATGATCTTCTGGGCGATCTCGGGGTGCTTTTTCGCGAACTTCGCCACCTGCTCCTTGTGTTTGGCCTTCATCTCTTCATTGCTGTTGACCAGTTTGATATGGGAAGAGATCATCTCGTTAAGCTCATCGCCCATGTTCTTGGGGTCGACCAGCAGCAGGTACTTGATCTGGTTCTGGGCCATGGCCAGTTCGATCTTCTTGAGGACCGCCCTGGCGGTCTGCTTGGGGCCGGCCTCCGAGAGCCCCGCCACGTACGCCTTTGAGCCCTTCTTGTGTAAACCTATGAGCTCCGGCTGCTTCGCCACAAAGCTCACAAGATATGGGTCCTGAAAGCCGCTGACCTTATGGCTCTTAACATAGCTCATGACCTTGTCGTATATCTCCTGCTCTTCTTCGTTCAGGATGATCTCCTCGCTCAGGTCCGCGACCTGTGACTTGACGTGAGCCAGGGCCATATTGTAATCCGCCTCGGTGTTCCCGGTCAGGCCCTTCTCATTAAGAACATGCTGGAAAGCGGACTGCGAATAATCAATGGCCAGATTCTTGCCCAGGGTCAGGGAATCCTCGAAATCCTGGCCGATATATTCAATGACCCCTTCCAGGTATTTCTTCTGATATTCGGTATAATAGCTCCCCTTATACTCCACAGTCTTGCCGGGCAGATTGCCAAAATGTTCAGCGCCCTGCTCCACGAACTGATCGTACTTGAAGCTGCCGCCGAACAATTCGGTGATCGCCCACCCCGCCATGGTGATGGTGCTGTCGGAATCCTTGTACTTATAGTATTCCATCAGCTCCTTGCCCAGGCGCTCGGCAATGCTTTTCTCGTACTCGCCGTTGGCCAGATGATAATGGGCCGCGAAACCGCCCTTGACCGCGGCCAGGGTCAGTAATACGCCAGCGGTAGTGCTCAAGACCCCGGCCGAAGCGGAAAGCCCGCCTGAGGCCCCACCTAAGGTAGCTTTTCCACCCAGCGCCACTCCCAGGGCATCCAGCGAAGCCAGACCGCTCGCCGCGCCCGCCAGGATCTTCGCCCCGATGCTGACGCCCCAGGCAGCGGTAATAAAGTCGCCGCTCTCACCCAGGACCGCCCCCGTGGTTTTGAAGGCGGTTGAATCAACGATATCGCGCCAGGTCTCTGATTTTCCATAGGCATAAGAATTAACCTTGCCAAAGACCCAAGCACCACCCATTGCGATCGCCAGTCCCGCCACCCCTCCGACCTTGGGGATCTTTACGACCTTGGTCACGCTCGCAGCCTTCATGCCCAGGACAAATCCGCCGATCCCCGCGGCATGCGCCATCAATACCTGGCCCTTGGCCGCGTAGGGCACATTGCCCAGGTCCCAGAGCGCGGGCAGGGCCATGGCCACGCCCATGGACTTTACGCTTGACCAGCCCAGGAGGTATTCGCTCGCCCCGCACATCAGGCCAAAGCGCGCCCAATGCAGCCCGCTTTGACCCACTTTCTTAAGGTAATTGCTAAAGCTTGGATTGTCGGAAAGAAGCTCGGCCGCGCCTTCCAGGACTGCCCCCACTCCCAACCCCATCAAGCCGTCCTTGCCAGCGCGTGCAACCACTTTGCCCATGCTTGACATGGTGACCGTATGATATTTGGCGTATTTGCCCTCTACGATAAGTTTTTCTGCCTCGACCTTCTCCCAGATCTTCTCAAAATCGGCTTCCGTAAGGTTCTTCTTGCCGGTCTCAATAATGTATTCGTTGGCTTTGGCCTCAAATCCGACCTTGTATGCTTCGACCGCCTCCATCGCTCCCTTTTCCAGATTGGCGAGGATGCCGGCCGCCTTCTTGGCGCTTGACGCATTAAGCTTTCCGGAAACATCCGCCAGCCCTTTCAGGTAGACCTCGGCGTAAACCTTGGAGAGCCTTCCGTTCATGTAATTGCTGGCCAGCTGGGTGGTCTGGAGGACCGAGAGGTGGGTCTTTAACGCCTCCACGATCTCAACCGTCTTTGCGCCGGGGACTTGTTGCTTGACCTGCTTAATGATCCTGGCCTTGGCCTGCTTGCTCACGTCCGCTTCACTCGAGAGAAGGTCCTGCGCGTCCTTGATATTGACCTTGACGCTCAGCTTCTTGCCGTCCGGCCCCTCGGTCTCAAACTTGAAGGTGGTGAGCCTGTCGACCAGTTCCACCTTGGGAGCAATGACCTCCTGAAGCGGGATGGAAAGCTTTACATACTTGCCACCGTTTTTGAACTCCTGGGCAAGCTGCGCCTTCCTGGCGGCCAGAAAACCAGCGATAAATGCCTTGGGAAGACCGGGGTTGGCCTTGGCAGTGGCCTTCACGATCTTAAGGAACGCCTTATCCGCCTTTTTGGGATCGGCCGAAGACAGCCAGGCCTCAAAGTGGGAGGCCTTGCCGCGAATCGCTACCTTTTCGGTGCTTTCATACACAACAATGCTATCCTGGGGCGCCTCTCCAATGGCCTTGACCAGGTCAGCGGTGGTCTCAAGCCCTTTGACATTAACCTTATACAGCTTTGGACCAGCGACCTTCTTGTAATCGCCTTTCTTTACGTCCTCAGCCTTGATCTGGACCAGCTCCTCCGGGGTCAGGGCCTTGATCACGCTTTCCATCAACGGCTGGCCCTCGGTCAGTTTCAGGAGTTCCTGGCGGTACTCAGCATCGAGGTATTCAGGGGTGACCTCACCCTTGCCGGGGAGGTGGATAGTATATTTTCCATTGCCCTTTGAGGTCACCAGGACATTGCCGCGCAGGCCGTTGGCTTTCTTGGCAGATTCCCCCAGTTCCTCGACCGCGTCCTTGTTCATTTTGTAGATGATGTCGGCGGGTTTCTTGCCGGAAAGCTCGGCCTCGGCCTGGATCTTGCCCTTATCGTAAAGCTCGATCTCTTTGACCGCGGCCGTGATCGCGGCGCCCTTGTATTCCCCCTTGGGGCCGCGCGGGTCATTGATATCCACATTCACTACCCAGGCCTTGCTCCCGTTATCATAGGTGTGTAGATATTTGCCGGGTTTTTTCCCGGTAAGCTCGCCGCTAAGGTAAGCCTGGCCCAGCTTGGTCTTCTTGAGCTCAGAGACCTCCATCCGGACCTTGAACGGCTCAGAAAGCTTGTCCATGAACTCAAGCATGCACTTTTTCATGGTTTCGCCATCCATATCCTTGCCAAAGATAAAGAACTCTTCTGAACCAGGGCCGTAGCGGACCACGGTCACATCATAACCCTTGCTGGTAAAGACCTCCTGCACGATCAGCGGCAGGCGCTTTTGGAAAAGGGCGTCGATCATGATCTCGCCCGCAAAACCCCAGGCGCGGTAGCCGCCGGTCTTGTTGCCGTCAAAATAGGCAACGGCCCCCTTGCCCGCCTTGCCCTGCTGCATCTCGATAATATGGTCGGTCATCGCTTTCTCGAACGCCTCAATATAAGCTAAAGGCTTAAGACCGACGTACTTAGAATATTCGACAATGCGGTCGGTCAGGCGGAACTTCGCCATCTCCTTGGCATTGACCGTGATCTGCTCGCCCACCAGCTGTTTCTGGTTCAGATAATGGATGTTCTGGTTAGCCGCGTTATGGATATCGACCTTGGCGTATTCACCCGTGGCCGGGTCAAAGACCATGACGTTCTGGTTGACATGGGGGGCAAGGTCCATTTCCCATACCTCTTTGACCCCCTCCGCGTTCTCGAACACGAATTCGAATTTCTGGCCCTTGACCACCTGATCGAACTGCTTCTGGGCGAGTTTAACGTCCGCCCCTTCTTCAAGCAGGATGAAAAAGTTCGGCCCCTGGCGCACCACCATGGGCTTGCCCGCGATCTCATAGGCAGTACCCTTGGTGGCCTCGATCAGCTTGTCGGTGAGCGCCTGCAGATAGGCGTCACCGGCCTTGTGGCCAAAGGTATCGTTGAAGTACTTGAGCTTGGACACGTTGACCGAGACCCAGGTGGCTTTTTTGCCCTTGGCAAGAAGGTCCTGGGTCACCTTGGCCATGGCGTCCGGCCCAAAAGCCCCATAACCATCCGTCTTTAAATTCTGGACCAGTTCCAGTTTGTACATGCCGGTATTCTGGGGGAGCTTGGCCATGGCGGCAGCGAACTTCTTGGCGCTGGGCGGGGGGGCGAAATGCTTCACATCCATTTTTTCCACGCCGTCATTCAGGGCCTTGCTGATGGTCTCGATGGTCTTGAAATCCGGATCTGCCACCTTTTTGCCATTAATATAAAGCTCGCCATTTTTTATCTTGACCTTCCCCAGCCCTTCAACCACAAGACCGGTCTTGCCGTCGAGCATCATGGAGGCAAGGGAGATCTTCAGGCGATCGACCTGAAAGTCCGCCAGGGTCAGGGGAACGTACTGGAGGGGAGTATTGTAGGCTAGTGAGACCTTGACTTTGCCATTTTCAATGGTTACCGAGATATTCTGGGCCAGTTCAACACTGCCAAAATGCAGGTGGGAGACATGGTTACAGCCCCTGAGAATCTCCTTCATCAGCTCATATTTGAACTTCCCCTTTTCTCCCTCTTTCGCGAGTTTTTCATCGATGATCTTCTCCGCCTTTTCCAGGACAGCCTTGTTCGACTCCTTGATCTTGGCCTTGAGCTCCGCCTCACTTAATGCCGGGTTCTTCTTTTTGATCTTATCGGCTTTATCGGCCATGACCCCCAGGACCTTGAGAAAGAAGGGATCGGTCTGCACAGCGTTCAACCTGACCTTAAGCATGTCCAGGTTGTCGCTGAGTCTCATCAGGACCAGAAGGGGGTTATCAGAGAGCGCGGCAAAGCGGAAAGGGCGTTTTGCATCGAAATCCTCGAGCTTGAGGCTGTCAGAGCCGTGATGCTCAATGGCGGTTATGAAGAGGTCATAATGCGCCTTGGTCAGGCCGGGCATAATTTTGCTCAGGGTCTCAAATTTAAGGCCATTTTTTACCATTTCCGCGCTATATTCCTGGTGTTTCCATTTGGGGAGGTCGGGATTTTTCTTCTGCTCCTCAGTGACCTTGGGATAGCCAATATCATGGAAGAGCGCCACCATGTAAGCGAGCATTTTGCCGTTCTTAACACTACCGAACTGCTTTTTCAGCGCAGCCCTGATCTCCGGGGACGAGTCGATGAGCTGCTTGGTCTGCAGCATGGTATTGATGGAGTGGTCCGCCCCGTGGGAAACGTATTTCAGGGGGTTATCCAGGTGCTGGGCCTCAAGGCTCTCACAGACGAACTTGAGCAGGAGCTTGGCTTCCGCGGGCTTGGTCTTGGGATCGATCTCCAGCAGCTGCTTATAAACGAGCTGGGCGGATTTCAATATCTCGGTCTGGATCTTGGGGTCAACCTTGGCGTTAAATTCATGCTCAAACCCGATCTCTTTTAGCAGGGAAAGATCAGCGGACTTTGCCGCCTGGCCGGTCCTCTGCGCGTCATAGCCGTCAATATAAGCCTTGAAGTCAGCCTCCTTGTAAAGGACCTCAAAAGCCTCCTGGGGGATCTTGAGAAGCAGGACATCCGAAGAACCGTTGTTCAGGACCGTGGCGCTCCTTGCTCCGTCGTGAAGCAGCACAGATTCACCGACCGGCTGACCGGACTTGATCTTTACGGATTTCCCATCGGCATCAACGATCTCACCAAAGTTCTCCATCAGGCCAAGTTCGCCGTCCAGCACCAGATACATGTATTTGGAAGTGGCTCCCTTTGTTATGGGAACCTCCCCCGGCCGGCAAAGCTCAAGTTTAACGCCCTTTTGGCCGGCTATTTTATTGGATAATTTAGGCAAAAATTTGAACTTATCAGCCAGGAGCTTGTCCAGCTTGGCCCCGCCCGGAATATCATTAACGTGACTCTTGAAGTTATCCGCTGGAATGGAAAGGACCTTGGCGCCCGGCAGGGCGGTCACCTTGGCATTGGTCGCGGTATCTTCCATGACCGACCTGTCGCCGACCACGCCGGAATCACGTATAACCGTCTTTTCCAGCTTGCCTTCGCTGTCAAAGATCTCTATCTTGACCTTACCCTCAAGGATAATGTGAACGTTCTTGGTCTTGCCGCCCTGCTCGATCAGGGTAACCCCCTGACCATCCGCAGGGAAATATTGGACGGTCCCGCTGTTGAACATGGATTCGGGAAAAAGCTTCAGAAGCGAGGATTTCTGGATAGCTTTATCTATCGATTTTTTGATCGCGGCATTCTTGGTCAACACCACCGATGTGGAAAGGGGCTTGACCCCCGGCATAACATAGGCGGCCGCCTTGGTCGCTTTAGCCGCCGGCTGCTTGTCAGCCGCGGCGCCTTTAACCGTCATTTCAAGCGCCTTCTGGAGCTTGGGGGGGACATTTTTTAACTGTGCGAGGCTGTCCTTGAGAGCGATCTGCTCCTCAGGGGAAAGCATGATAATTAGGCCTTCGAGCGTCTGCTGGGAATGCTTGTTAACGAAGATCTTGAGGGCTTCAGCATTGCCATTTTTCGCGGCTTTTAGGCAAGAAAATAACTGACTCAATAGGGCTTTCTGCCCATTGAGGTCAATAACATTCTTATGCTTATTAAGTTCTACTGCTAAGTTCGGTCCTGCCATCGGACTCTCCTTATAAACGAATCGGGAAGCCTGTTAAGCTTCCCTACCATAATAGCGATCTTAAGATACAGGCAATCTTAAGTCGCTCTGTCGTGCTTCTACCTATATATTCGGGTTGGGGGGGTGGAAACTTGCATGGTTTTTCGGGTCAAAAATAGGTGACGGAATACCGACGGTTGGGCCCATCGCCAGCATTTAATTTTTAGCATAAAAAAGCCAAATATATTTTGATAACTGGTTGGCAATAACATTGCTGGGAAAGTAAGAAGGCGGCAGAAGGCCTCAGAGGGGTAAAGAAGGCGGCAGAAGGCCTCAGAAGGGCAAAGAAGGCTATGAGGGCGAACGAATATTAGGAATGTTGAGAAGGCAAAAAGAAGGGGGGATTTACAATGAATAATTATGGCCATCGAAAGATGAGGGTGTGGCAAAATATCGATCGATTGAGCCTTTTAGTTTACGGGTTGGTGCGCAAGATCCCTCGCTCGAATTACAAGCTTATCCGACAGATTGAATCTGCGATGGATTCAGTGGGAGCAAATTTCGTTGAAGGTTACTATGCAGGCAGTATTCTCGAATACCTAAGGTTTTGCAGATATGGGAAAAGGTCGCTCGGGGAACTTCAGGAAAGACTGAGGCGCTGTTACTTTAGGCAATATTTCCGGAACCAGGAATATCATGAATTTGACGATCTGGCAATAAAAACGATGTATCTGTTCGATCGTCTGATCTACGCTCTGGAAAAGAAGGCAGAAGAAGGCGTAAGAAGGCCTCAGAAGTGGGCCGAAGGCAAAAAAGGGCTCTAATTATCGAGCCCTCATCGCCCTCTCCAGCCCTCTTATCCCCTCTTAGGCCCTCTAACGCCTTCTTCCCACTGCAAGTTTTAACCCCCTCGCCCCGATAATATATTAAATGACCCAAAGTACGGGGAAATGGACCCGAAAAATAGCCCGGATCCGGATGCAAGTTTTTTGCGTCCCGCTCCGATAGTATAAGTAGATAGAGGCCCTGCCCTGGTCCCGAGTAAATCGAGGGACTGCCTGTTGGGACGTGTGGCCAGGAACCTGATAATAGACAAGATACCGACGCTAGATTCTGGATGCCTGTTTCTGGAGTTTAGCCTGGCAAGCTCGCACAACAACAGGCTTGTCCGCCGGAGTCCGAAGGACGAAGGAGGACGGGCTTTTTTATTAGGAGGGAATAATGGGTGACATAAAGATCAATCCAAAATTGGCATGGGCCGTTAATAAAGAATCCGACGCCAAGGGCTGGAAGGGCGGCCAGAAAGCCATCGTTAACCTTACTGACAAACACGGCATAAAGATCTACCTCAACGACGAAGACAGGACCAAGCACTATTTTTACGATGATGACGACAAAAAGGGGTCCGTCTGGTCCAGCAAGTTCGCCAAAAAGCCCTATTCCGATGCGCTGAAAGCAGTGGGATTGAACGATTCTGATGTTGAGGTCATCGTAAATGAAATTATCAACGCCTTAGGTCAAACGGTCAGCAAATATGACCTCCAAGCAATTATTAAGCTCCTGAAAGAAAAGGGGTTGAGCCTGGCGCAGATCGCAAAATTAAGGGGCAAAAAGGG
>Ga0209536_100006267_pt1 | contig 18236 bp, 14 predicted proteins | sample DeeMarSeWOR28_12_FD_187461 | JGI IMG/M metagenome (GOLD analysis project Ga0209536, IMG submission 187461) | Marine sediment microbial communities from White Oak River estuary, North Carolina - WOR-2-8_12 (SPAdes) (version 2) | ecosystem: Environmental > Aquatic > Marine > Intertidal zone >... | reverse complement strand
GACCCACCCGCCGCTGGGCGAGCGGATCGACTTCTGTAATGACTACAGGCCATGGGAGACCGGCGCGCCGTTGAAGTATGGGCATCTCTTCGGCGTCCAGTGACCCGGCCGTGTCGCTCCGCAGCATGAGCCGAGCGGCCGGAAAGCAACCGACCCGGGCGCGCAGCTGCTTGCGCCGCGCCCCGTTGATCTTCACGGTCTTGCTGGCCCTCCCCACCACCTCACGGGCCCAGACGACGGGCCAGATCATCGGTCGCGTGATCGAGGCCGAGTCGCGGTCGCCGATTCCCACGGCCGAAGTCCAGGTCGAGGGACTGGAGCTTCATGCCCAGACCACGGAGCTCGGTGACTTCATTCTCTCCGGCGTGCCGGCGGGCGAGCATAGAGTTCGAGTGGAACGGCTTGGCTTCCGCACCACGGTCGTCACCGTCCGCGTCCGTGCCGGTCGCGCCACACAGGTGACGATCGAGCTGGAGACTTCGCCGATCGAGGTCGAGGGCGTGACGGCTGAGGTCGAGCGGACGCGTTTGATCGAACCGGACGTCACCGTGACTCGTCAGGTAATACCCGGTCGAGTTCTGCTCGAGCTTCCCATAGACAACGTAGAGGAAGCCGTCGAGCTCACGACCGGCGTAGCTGAGGGACATTTTCGTGGAGGACGTGTCGGGCAGGAGAGTTATCGGATCGACGGCCTCGAGGTGAAGAACCTGGCGGAGGCCTCTACTGCGGGCCTGGCCCTGGAACTCTCGCCGAGCTCACTCACGGAGATCGAAGTCGTGACGGGCGGTTTCGGAGCGGACAACGGGTCGGCACTTTCCGGTGTCGTGAACTATGCGACACGACACGGTAATCCCGAACGCTGGGAGGGGAGATTCTCCGTATCGAGCGACCAGTGGTTGCCGGACGATCTCTATCGAGGCTTCACAGGCCTCTCCGCATCGCTCGGCGGGCCGATCGGGTTTCTGGGCGCCGGCAGCACCATCTTCACCGATTTCTTGGCTCAGGGCATGATAGATTCGGACCCGCGCGCCCGCGGGCTCACTTGCCTGGCACCCGACGATGGTGACGACGAGCTCGCGGCAATGATCGACGACCTAGCTGACGATCCCGCTGCGGGGCACCTCTACTGTCCATTCACGGCGGGGCAACTGCCTTACCAGCGTGGCGACAAGCTGATCGGGTTCGCGCGGATCGATAGGCCCCTAGCGGCGAGCACCACGCTGAATTTGCTGTTGATCTACAACCGGCGGCAGCAGGAGCTCTACACGCCGGAGTTCAAGTACAACACGACGTACCAGCTGGGGCAACGTACCAAGAGCGCTTTGGCCAGCCTGACGCTCGACTGGGCCGAACAGAGCGGACTGTGGGCTCACCATATACAGGCGCGTGCGTCGGCGATGCGACTGGACAGGTACCTTGGTGCGCTCGATCCCTGGACTTTTAGCGGGCGCTCGCGTGTCGCCGGTTTTGGCCCGGCCGATTTCCGCTTCCTCGGAGAAGACTTCGTGCGCTCGCCCATAGAAGAGCAGCTCGAATCGGGGGCCGCTGTTCCGGGCTATGAGCGGCCCGGGGGCACGACGGGATCGCCGTTCGGGCCGGCGGCGGACGGCATCTTTTTCACCGAAGGAACGCCCGAGATAGCGAATTGGAACCGCTCGGGTTTCCTTTCAGGCGATCTGATTCTCGAGTCGCGATCGACACGCGGCCACGTACTGCGCGGCGGAGTAACCGCTCGCTTCTACGAAGTCGAGAGCTACGAACGCGTGCTTGCTTATCTACCCGGCTCTTCGCCGAACTACGCCCGGTTCTACCCGACTACGGCCAACGGTTACCTGGAAGCATCGCTCCTGGCCCTGCACGACGTCACCATTCAGTTCGGCGTCCGACTGGAGGCGTTCCGCTCGGGCCTTACCTTTCAAGCCGATGAGAACGATATCTTCGCCCCAACCATCGACACCGACTGGAAAGTGGACGTGATGCCCCGCCTGGGAGTCGCTGTGCCCATACCAGGTTCGGAAGGCCGGACCATGTTCCGCTTCAACTACGGCCTAGCCGCGCAACCACCTGACTTCAGGTTCTTCCTCGATACGACGATCGGTGACTCGCTGCGAGTGGATATCAGACGCCAAGGCAATCCGAACTTGACCTTCGAACGGGCGACATCATGGGAGGCGAGCATCACTCAACTGCTCAGCCAGCGATTCTCTTTCACCGCCACCGCCTTCTATAAGGAACTGAACAATCTCATCACCAGCAGTCTGGACTTCACCGGGTTCGATGAGAATCAGTTCACGACCGGTGATTTCGGCACGGTCAAGGGTCTCGAGCTGGTCGGTAGGGCTTCTTGGCCTGGGGTCAGCCTGCGTGCGGGGTATGCACTGCAAGACGCAAGAGGTGTCACATCCGGTGCGTTCGAGGATCTTGGTGACGATTTGACCGGGCCGCTTGCAGAATACCCACTGGCCTTCGACCGTCGCCACTCTTTCGATCTCACCTTCATGGCGGGGCGCGTCGCGGGAGCTCTGGACCGGAAGTGGGGGGTGACTTTGACGGGTTCCTTGAGGAGCGGGTACCCGTTGGCTCGTACGTCATCCCAGCTGGGCACGGCTTTCGGTCCGGTCGACCGACTGCCCTGGACGCACATGCTGAACCTGCGAGTCATCCGCGATTTCGGAGGCCTGCCAGGCTGCCGCCGCTGCCGCTGGAGTGTGGTCTTTGATGGACGAAACCTGTTGGGACAAGAGAACATCGTCGCCTTACGCCGCGATTCGGGCACCGTCGCCCCGACCGCCGACGAGCTGAGAGCAATCGCTGCGCAGGTACCGGCGGAAATGAACCCCATCCCTCGAGAATCGCCCGACTACAGCACGTTGGCCGACCTGAACGGGGACGGCCTCATCACGGTTAGCGAAGCGCGTACGGTTCGTCTCGCCGCGGCTATCGACCGTTACGATCCCTCGCTCTATTTCGGTGAGGCACGCCAGCTGAGGCTGGGATTGGAGATCGCGTTTTGAGAGCGCTGATCCTGCGACCGTTCTGGCTGATCGCAGTTGTCCTGTCACTCGTATCCTGCCGCAGCGACGTCGAGGTCTTTGAAGCGGAGGATCGCCAGCCGCGCGAGCTGGGACAGATGACCTGGAGCCTCGGCGATGACCGCTCTCCGAGTTGGTCGTTGCACGGAGATACGGTCTACTACACCGCCGAGGGCTTCGACCAGCTTTCCGGCGATCCGGGCGTGCTGATGGCCATCCCCTCGGCAGGCGGCGAAGCTCGGCTTCTCCTTCCCAATGTGCAATCCTCCGGAGTGCGCTTCGACCACTGGTTGGTCGCTCCAACGCCGACAGCAGAGGATGACCGCCTCGCATTCGTCGAGATCCTCTCGCTCTGGCCTGGACACCCTTGCTCCGTCAGCCTGACCGTTCTGGCCTGCGTTCCAACGCGAACGGCCGCCGAATCCGAGCAGCCGCCGCTTCGCGAGATCGCGATTCGAGTGCGACGTTTCGACGCGACCGGGCCCTTGGAAGACGATGTCACGATAGAGGTGGACGTCCCAGGCGTTGCATACTTCCCGGACTCGATCATCGAATCTTTCGTCAAGACATTCCCGTTCCAGCAGCTGTTTGCAGGTGAGCGCGCGTTCACGTTTCGAGCTTCCTGGGCGCCGGACGGACAGCGAATGGTCATGAGTGATGGCCAGCAGCTGCTGATCTGGGTGGTCGGAGAAGCCTCGTTCGACACCGTGCCGAACACAGAGGACGGCGCCTGGCCGGCCTGGAGCCCCGACGGCCAGTGGATCGCTCTTTCGCGCCTGGAGCGTGTCGACTCGATTGGCGTGAGCTGTGATTACATCAGCCCTCTGGGCATAAGGTGCCGGCAGTTCCGCACAGAGTACGTACCGGGCAGGCATGTGCTGTCTCTAGTTCGCCCCGACGGCAGTGGGCTGACCGACCTCGGCGACGGAGATGAACCGGCCTGGTCTCCCGACGGGAGCCGTCTCTTCTTTCGCCGCGACGGCCGAATCTGGAGCAGCGAGCCGGACGGCTTGAACGCGGTCGCGATCGACAATACAGAGGGCGGGCGCGAACCCGCCGTTTCACCGGACGGAGGGCTGCTCGCTTTCTCGAAGCGCAGCCGCTTCGGCGACTACGATATATGGGTGATCTCTCTAGAGCCCTAGTCGCATACGCGGCGCTGGCCTGTCTGATTGGGTGCGGTGACCCCCTGGTCGTCGTAGGCGACGCGCCCGGGATCGTGCGCATCGTGGCCGGGCAGCCGGAAGTCGCCGGAAGCGAGTTGGGAAGTCGAGCCACGGACAGCTACCTCGATATGCCTAGAGGCGTGGCGGTGGGCACGGAGGGCGTGCTCTACGTCGCCGACCACCGTAACTCGCGCCTGCTTGCGGTGGAGCCCAGCGGAGCGATCGAGGTGTTAGTGGATCACAGCGCGCGCACGGAGGAACCGCGCCTGCGAAGGCCCGACGGCATCGCCTTGGATAGCGCCGGCGGATTGTTGGTGGCCGACCCGTCAGGCTACAGAGTCTGGCGGTTGGACCTCGCTACGGGTTCTTTCGCGCCGATAGCGGGGACCGGCACGTTCGGAACAGCTCCCGACACGGCGGACGCACTCGCAGCCAACATCGATGCGCCGACGGGCATCGCCGTGGCCCCGGACGGGCGCGTCTTCTTCAGCGAGTTCGGGGGACACAAGGTTCGAACCATCGACGCGGACGGCCTGCTCGTCACGTTCGCCGGAACCGGTCTCCCCCAGTTCGCAGGAGACGGGGGGCCTGCTCTAGAGGCAAGCCTGAAGAATCCAGCCGGCCTGGCGATTGCCGGGGGGGTCCTGTACATAGCGGATTTCGGGAACAACCGGATCCGAACAGTGGACCTGGGAACATCGGTAGTCGAAACCTTGACCGGCGCTGGTGGGTCCGGGTTCAGAGGTGACGGTGGCCCGGCCGCCGATGCACTGTTGGATGGGCCGTATTCGCTCGCCGTACCCGGCAGTCTGCGCACACTCTTCATCGCCGACAGCCGTAACCACCGTGTGAGAGTCGTGAATCTGGAAGCTCTGATCATAGACACATTTGCAGGGACGGGAGACCAGGACTTCAGAGGCGACCTCCTGCCAGCCGGCGAGACCTCGCTGAGTGGACCACGCGGACTTGCGGTGGATCCCTTCAACTTCTTGTTCATGGCGGATACCGAGCACCACATCGTTCGTCGGACGCCTGTGGGATTCCTCACCGCTCCCTAACCAACGGCCATCCGGCGGTGAGACGAGCCCCCCAGCCGGGCGCGACTCTGGGCCACCGCTTGACACGCTGCTTTTGCCGCCCTACGCTGTCGCGGCTTCAACGAACTCCCGTCCAACAAGATGTCAGGGTGGGTCGCAGGCCAAAACGGCCGGCACCACTCAAGTTGACTCGAATCAAAGACTTCGAGGAGGGCCTCGATGGATCCGAAACCCTACGACCCTTACGTTCCAGCCGACACGCGCATGAAGGAATTCACGCTCCGGGCGGTCGTGCTCGGCGTGGTCATGGCCGTGATCCTGGGCGCGGCGAACGCGTACATCGGGATGGTGGCCGGCCTGACTATAGCCGCGACCTTTCCCGCCGCGGTCGTGGCCATGGCCCTGCTCCGACCTGTGGGAGGGACGATCCTGGAAGAGAACATCGCTCGCACGACCGCTTCCGTAGGTGAAGCGCTCGTCGCCGGCGCGATCTTCACGATCCCCGCTTTCGTCATTGCGGGCGTGTGGGCGGGTGTGAACTTTTGGATCTCGGCATTCATCATGCTGGTCGGCGGTATGCTGGGTGTATTCTTCGTGATCATCCTTCGCCGCACGCTGGTCGAGGATGCGGGGCTTCCGTTCCCCGAGTCGGTAGCCGCCAGCGAGATCCACAAGGCGGGCCAGAAAGGAGCGACGGGCGGGAAATACCTTGTCATTGCCGGTTTGACAGCGGCGCTCCTCGAGCTGATCAGGAACGCGTCGGGCATCCGAGTTCTAGCCGTCAATATCACAGGGTTCTGGTCGTGGGGAGCGACGCGAATCGATCAGGGCAGGTCGCTGATATCGGAGTACACGGGCGGCATCTTCCTCTCCACACCGTCGGCATCACCGGCGCTGCTCGGTGTCGGTTACATCATCGGCCCCCGTCTATCAGCGGTCGTCTTCGCCGGCGGTGTCCTCGGTTGGTGGTGTCTTGCACCGGTGATGGGCTTTGTGAACCGAGACCTGGTAGCGCTGGCCCAAGATCCGGCCTGGTGTACGGCCGCGGGCGCGGCCGCGCCCTGCTGGGCCAACGTGGCCGTAAACATCGTGTGGCAGACGATGGTACGTCCGCTGGCCGTGGGTACGATGGTTGTCGGCGCGGTCTGGACCCTCTGGAGCATGCGCAAGAGCCTGGCGGTCGGCATAGGCCGTGTCCTGGCGGACGTCAAGCAGGTGAAGGCCGTCGAAGCTGAGAACCGACTCGAGACCGACATTCGCTACCGCTGGATCGTCTTCGGCATCATCGGCCTGCTCGTCCCGATCACCATTCTCTACTACTACTTCAGCAACAGCTTCGGCGGATCGATCGTCGCCGCCATCGTCATGGTCGTCGCCGGCATTCTCTTCGCCGCCGTCGCCGGCTATCTGGTCGGTGTGATCGGCAGCAGCAACAACCCGATCAGCGGACTGACGCTGACGACGCTGATCCTGGCCGCGTTGCTCATGGTTGGAATCGGCCTCACCGGCGACCGTGGCGTCATGGCCGTGCTGGGAGTCGCGGCGGTCGTTTGCTGCGCCATGGGTATCGCCGGCGACATGATGCAAGACCTCAAGGTAGGTCATATCCTCGGCGGTACACCGAAGTCGATGGAAAAGGGCGAACTTATCGCGGTGGTCTTTGCCGCCCCGGCGCTGGCCGGCGCCTTGCTACTGCTCGGCAAGGCGTACGGGTTCGCAGGTGCACCGGGCGCAGACCCAGCCACCGCGTTGCCGGCCCCTCAGGCGGGTCTGATGGCGCTGGTTAGCCAGGGCATCGTGGGCGGCGAGATGGTCTGGCCATTGTTCCTGGCGGGTATGCTGTTCGGCATCATGTTGATCCTTGTGCGGGCACCGTCGCCGATGCTGGTCGCCGTGGGCATGTATCTACCGATTTTCAGTACATTCGCCATCTTCATCGGCGGCGTATTCAAGTGGATCGTCGATGGGATTCTGGCCCGTAAGAATTACTCGGACGAGCAGAAGGAGCGCGCCAGCAACACCGGAATCCTGGTCGCGTCGGGGTTCGTCGCGGGCGAAGCGCTGATGGGCGTGGTGATCGCAGGCTTGATCGTCGCGAACTTCACGCTGCCGACTATCGTCCAAAGCGCGGCCCTACAAGGAATACTGGGGCTGCTGGTATTCCCGCTGGTTCTCTGGTTCTTCTATCGGTTCTCCAACGCTGAAGCGAGGTCGCTATAGCCGCTGGACGCCAACTGAGACCGCTGAGTGGGGTGCTCGGGGCCACCGTGGCCTTGAGCACCCTTTTGCTCCTGTCAGCCTGCAAGAGGACCGTCGACCGGCCCCCTATCAGCCGCGAAGAGTACGTCGAGGCCTACGTGGAAATCCTGCAAGCGACGGACGAGGAGCCGGATAGCGTCGCGGCCTCGCGGCGTGCTCAGGAGATTCTCGACCGGAGAGGAATTACCCAAGAGGAACTGCTGGGCTACGCGAAGCACTACGCCGAGGACCCGGAGTATCTTGCTCAGGTGTGGCAGGAGATCGAGTCGAGGTTGAGCGAGCCCGAGCCGCAGGACTCATCTGAGGTCGAGGAAGATGTAGACGCCCGCGCCGTGGACTCTAGAGCCCGGTCGGATGGTCGATGAACTCCCAAGCGAGTCCGTACTTCTTGCTCGCATGCTCGACCAGGGCCTGCACTCCCAGCGTTTCCGTCGCGTAGTGACCCGCGTAGTACACGTTTAATCGCCACTCCTGCGCATCGAAGTAGCTGTGGTGAGAGCCCTCGCCAGTGATGTATGTGTCCAATCCGGCCGCCCGCGCGTCAGCTATGTGCGCTGCTCCACCACCGCTCAGAATCCCTACGCGCCGCACGTGGTCCGGGCCCGTTGGAATGAGCAGCGGCTCACGACCCAAGAGCGTCTGGAGCCTCCGAACAAGCTCCTGGCGCGAAACCTCCAGCTCGCCCCACAGGCCTATGGCTCGCCCCTCATACTCGGCGAAGCGGCCCATGACGCGAAGGCCGATCCCATCAGCCAACCGCGCGTTGTTTCCAACCTCAGGATGAGCATCGAGCGGCAGATGCGCCGAGTAGACGGCGATGTCATGAGCGATCAGCTTCTGTACTCGTCCGTAGTTACGCTCGGTGAGTGGCCTCAGCCCGTCTCCCCAAAACAGCCCGTGGTGTACCACCAGCAGGTCGGCACCTGCATCCGCGGCGGCATCAATCGTCGCCTGGCACGCATCTGTACAGGCAGCAATTTTCTCGACCGTTCCACCGTTTTCGACCTGGAGCCCGTTCGCTGCGCCCGGATAGTCCGGGAAGTTCGGGATGTCGAGGTATTGGTCTAGGTAGGAGACGAGCTCGTGCAAGCTGACGGCAGCCACGTTTGCGGCACCTCTGGTTGTTTCCTTCGAGGATTCCGGCGACGATTCGAGCCCGTGCCCCTTGAAAGAAGTGATTCGTAAATAGTAATTCGTGATTAGTATTCCCAACTTACGATGCCTAGCATCGCGGCCACTAATCACTAATGACTATCCACTTCCGCTAATAGGCTCTAGCCCAAACGACCTCCTGCTGTGCCGGCCTACCGCAGATGCAGATATCCGGGTAGCTCTCGCTGCGGAAGTCTTCATCCGGGATCACGCGAATGGTCGCCTTCGTGTCATCCTTGACGCGAATCTCACATTCTTCAGCTCCACAATAGCCCGTGTAGATGAACCCCCCATTCGCGCCCATGATCTGCTTGAATTCCTCGTAGTCGCTGATCCCGCGATGAGAGTTCTCCTCACGCCGCCGCAGGGCCACTTCGAAGAGATCCTGCTGCACCTGATCGAGCAACTCCGGCAACCGATTCTCAATCTCGCTCGCAGCGAAAGGTATCTTGCGCTGGCCACCCTCCGCTGTGAACCGACGGACTATCATCACCTGTTGTTTTTCCAGATCTTTGGGTCCGATCTCGATGCGCACCGGCACACCCTTGCCTTCCCACTCGTAGTACTTGGCGCCAGGACTCAGCGTGTCCCGGTCATCTAGCTTTACTCTGATCAGACCGCTCAGCTTGTCCTTCAGGCGCTCGGCTGCCTCGAGTACGTCGGTGCGCTGGCCGTCTGACTTGTAGATTGGCACGATGACCGCCTGTACAGGAGCGAGCTTGGGCGGCAAAACCAATCCCACATCGTCGCTATGCGTCATCACCAACCCACCGACCAAGCGGGTAGACACGCCCCACGACGTACTCCAGATATAGTCGTGTTCACCCTCCTCCGTCTGGTACTTCACGTCGAAGGCGCGCGCGAAATTCTGGCCGAGATTGTGCGACGTGCCGGCCTGTAAAGCCCAGTTGTCCTGCATCAACGCCTCGCACGCGTACGTGCGTACGGCCCCAGCGAACTTGTCCCACTCGGCCTTCACTCCCGTCACCGGCGGCATAGCCATCCACTCCTCCATGAACCGCCGGTAGATCCCGAGGATGAGCAGTGTCTCCTCTTCGGCCTCTTTGTCGGTCGCGTGTGCCGTATGACCCTCCTGCCACAAGAATTCCAGCGTGCGCAGGAACGGCCGCGTTCGCATCTCCCAGCGGACAACATTCGCCCACTGATTGATCAGCATCGGCAGGTCGCGGTAGCTCTGGATCCAATCGGCCATGATCGGCCAGATGATCGCTTCGGAGGTCGGACGAACGACAAGCGGCTCCTCGAGTTCCTTGCCTCCCCCGCGGGTAACCACCGCCGTCTCCGGGGCAAATCCTTCGACGTGCTCGGCTTCCTTCTTGAGGTAGCTTTCGGGGATGAACAGCGGGAAGTAGGCGTTCTGGTGGCCGGTCGCCTTGAACATGGCATCTAAGGCAGACTGCATGAGCTCCCATATCGCATAACCGTGGGGGCGTATTACCATACTCCCGCGGACCGGCGACTGGCCGGCAAGCTCTCCCCGTTGTACGACACCGTTGTACCAAGCGGAGAAGTCCTCGCTCCGCGGGGTCAGCGCTTTCTCTTCCGCCATCGGCGCTCTCTATGCCTCCGCTCGTTCCGACGTTTCCTCATCCACTAGCGGCGCGTCTCCCTCGTCGCTCGCGCCCTCCCGATCACCGTGTGCAGCCCTCTCGGACGCCAACCAGAAAGCGATCGGCAGGAGCGCAACAGCCCCCGCCCAACCCAAGAGGTTCTTTCTCGATCCGAGCACGCGCCGCAGCAGCGCGCTGGCACCGATGACCGCCACACCGCTCACAACAGCGCCCACACTCAGGGGGGCGAGTCGCTCGAATACAGACTCGATCCCCCGCTCCAGAAGCCCCTCTCCGACTGGTTCCAGTTCGTCGCTCATTCCTGCGTCGCCGATGTTTCAGGGCTCTCCATAGTCACGAGCCAACCTGGAGGTGTCGTGTAGACGTAGAAACGGTGTGTCCCCTCGCGCCTACTGGTTGCGGCGGCGTCCCAACCCTCCGAAGGGACCCACTCAGCCCAGCCCCGCGGCCTGAGCCCGCCTGCCGTCTCACTGGTGCGTACGACCTCATAGAGAATAGCACGAAGCGCGACCAGGCTGGTGTCGGCACTGGTCAGGGAGTCCATCACGACCCGTAGAGTCTTGCCGAACCGATCCTGACTCCCCTCCCCAACGACCACGAGCCGATGCAATACCTTCTTCGGCGCATCGCTCTCTTCGAGGCGCTCAATGAGATGATACTGGAGCGGTGAGACCGTATCCGCGTAGGAAACGCGGATGGGTTGAATAGCTGAAGAGTCTCCAGCCGCCAAAGATCCTCGAGCGCCTGTCTCGCTGCCAACGCAGCCGGCGGCAGCCACTATGAGAACGATGGCCACCGGCAGACACCGATAGGCCTTCTGACATAGGTATACCATCTTCGTTACGGTTTTCTCGTTGCGATTTCTATACCTTCTACCAGCTTATCGAGCGCCACAGCGCGCTCATCGCCTGTCGACATGTCCCGTATTCGGGCCTGTCCCGCCTCCACCTCCTGCGGTCCGAAGATCACGGCCCAACGCGCTCCGAGTTGGTCGGCAGCCTTCAGCTGATTACCCAAGCGACGATCACGATACTCAAAAACGGCCGAAAGTCCAGCGGACCTCAGCGCTCGAGCGGCACGCAAGGCCTGGGTCCTTCCTTCGGGTCCCAGCCAAGCGACGAAGCAGTCGACGGACGACGGCATCTTGGGCAGTAATCCATGCTCCTGCAACAGCTCGGCGAGAACCACGTCACCCATGCCGAATCCCAGTGCCGGCAGGTCGATGCCGGCGATGACTTGCAGAAGGTCGTCATAGCGTCCGCCCCCGCAAATCGCTCGCAGTTCACGCCGCGCATCCCAGAGCTCGAAGACGATACCTGTGTAGTACGCCAGTCCACGGACCACAGAGAGGTCGATATCGACGAAGTCAGCCACGCCGAGATCATCCAGATACCCAACGTACGTGGAGAGCTCGGCGACCCGTTCCGCCACGGCCGGCACATCGCCGTAGGCCGCCTCGAGATCGCTGATTCCGCGAAGTTCCGTTACATCGATGACCCCAGTGATCGTTCGCGCGTCGAAACCGAGATCGGTAAGCCGGTTCTCGAGTCGCTCACGCGGTTCTCGTTCCAATCTGTCCACAACCTCGTAGACCGGCCCGAGGCTCGCCTCCTCGACGCCGAGATGCAGGAATATGGCCGCCAGCACGCGCCGGTCCGACACACGTGCCCTGACCTGGCTGGAGTCCAGTCCAGTTTCGCGAACGATATCGACAGCAGCAGCCAAGAGCTCCGCGTCGGCAAGCACGCTCGACTCGCCCAAAATGTCCAGGTTCAACTGGAAGTGTTCCCTTAGACGACCGCGCTGCTTGCGCTCGTATCGGAAGAGCTGCGGGACGGAGAACCAACGGACGGGCTTGGGAAGCGAACGCGCACGCGCCCCGACCATCCGTGCCAGAGTCGGAGTCATCTCGGGGCGCAGCGCGACGCGGCGGCCTCCCTTGTCTTCGAACTCGTAGAGCTGCTGCACGATCTCTTCACCCGACTTCCGGGTGTATATCTCTAAAGTCTCAAGCGGCGGGCCATCGTACTCTTCAAAGCCGTACCGCCCTGCGACGTCGCGCCAGACACCCATGAGATACGAACGTGTGGCGAATTCTTCTGGATAGAAGTCCCTGAACCCGGGTAGGCCTCTTAGTTCTGTCATCGCGAATCTATCCGACCCCGTTCGTTCTTGTTCTTGTTCTTGTTCTTGTTCTTGTTCTTGTTCTTGTTCTTGTTCTTGTTCTTGTTCTTGTTCTTGTTCTTGTTCTCATCGATAGACGCTGATCTCCAGCCGCTGCATGGCATCGCCCACCGTGTGGTTGGATCCAGTCACGACTACGGTTTGCGCCAACTCGGCCGCTCGCGCGAGCGCTGAGTCAAAATCCTCTATGACCTCCACAGAATAGCTCGATATCGTGCCCGCCACCTCCCTCGCGTCCCAGCGCCGTTCCGCCGGCGAGCTCGGCGCCACCGTGAAGATCGACACGTCAGCCAGCGCCAACAGCGGAGGCAGCATCTCCGGCCACGGCTTGTCACCCATGATCGCGACGACCATCGCCAAGGGACCCTGCAAGTCCAGGCTGGTCAGTCCCTGTGTGAGCGCCTCGACGGCCACCGGATTGTGCGCCGCATCGAGAACCCACGTGCGACCGTCCCGTCGCTCGATCTGGAGTCGCCCTGGCCACCACACCGATGCGATCCCATTCACTATGTCCGCAGATGTGGGACGATAGCGTTCGGGCATGCTCTGAACCGTAAGAGCGGCCAGGCCGGAGTTCCAAGCCTGATGGGCCCCCAAGAGGGGACTGCTCAACTTGATGGCCTCCCTCGAACCCGGTCCCACGTACTCCAGCTCGGTTCGATCACTCCCGATGCGGATGCGCCTGACGCCGGCATCGTATCCAAGTTGAAGGAGCGGCGCACCGGCTCGATTGGCCACTTCCCTGACGATCCTTCCTGCCTCAGGCTCCAAGCGACCGAGAACCAGCGGTATCCCTGGCTTGCTGATCCCAGCCTTCTCCCTCGCGATCGCCGACAACGTGTGGCCGAGGTAGTCCGAATGGTCCCACGCTACGTTGGTGATCGCCGCCACCTCTGGCAGCAGTGCATTCGTTGCATCCAACCGCCCACCGAGTCCTACCTCCGCCACAACGAAATCGACTTCCGCCTCAGCGAAGCAGAGGAACGCGAGGGCCGTAGTCGCCTCGAAGAACGTGGCACCAACCTCCGCCGCGATCGGACCCAGTCTTCTCGCTCCTGCTGCCAGGAACTCGTCGTCCAAAGGCTGGCTACCGATCCGAATTCGCTCGCCGAACTCCGTAAGGTGAGGTGATGTGTAGAGCCCTACGCGGTGCCCTGCGCAACCCAGAATGCTGGCGACCATCGCTGCAACTGAGCCCTTCCCGTTCGTCCCACCAATGTGTACCGAACGGAAAGCCATGTGCGGCTGGCCCACACTGTGGAGCATCCTTCGGACTCGACGCAGCCCCCAGCGGATTTCCCCTGTCGGCTGCAGCCCGAGCAACCCCTCCAGCACATCGGCGGTTGACATGCTTCAGTCCGCGGCAGTATGTCGCTCGGCCGCCTGCACCGGCCAGACTGTTGTGTACATGGCGACTAATAATAAGGGACAGTATAGGGATCGGAAGTGGTGAGCGAGCGATCGAGGGTCGAGCGGACGAGAGGATGCCTCTAGCCGCCCTGACCATCGACCATATGACCCAAGAGCCGAGACACGGTGGATTTGAGCTCGGGGCGTGGCACAACCATATCGACCATACCGTGCTCGAGCAGGAACTCGGAGCGTTGGAAGCCGTCCGGCAGCTCCTGCCCTATCGTCTGCTCTATCACGCGAGGGCCCGCGAAGCCTATCAGCGCTCCCGGCTCTGCGATGATGACGTCGCCGAGCATGGCGAAGGACGCGGTCACACCCCCGGTCGTGGGATGGGTCAAGATCGAGACGTAAGGCACCCGTGACTTGTGCAGACGACCGAGCGCACTCGAGGTCTTAGCCATCTGCATCAGCGATAGCACGCCCTCCATCATGCGAGCACCGCCAGAGGCCGATACCAAGATCAAGGGCTGCTGCGCCTCGAGCGCACGCTCAGCAACACGGGCGATCTTCTCGCCGACCACCGAACCCATGGACCCACCGATGAAACCGAAGTCCATGACGCCGAACTTCACCGGTCGACTGTGGATGTGGCCCGCGCCAGTGAGTACTGCTTCCTTGGTCACACTCTTCTTCAGGGCGCGCGCGTAGCGCTCCGCATAGGGCGTCGGACCGACAAACTCCAGCGGGTCGACCGAACGCAACTCCGCGTCGTACTCCTCCTCGAACGCGTTATCGAGCAGCAGGTCCGCGTAGTCGCCGGGGTCGATTCGGAAGTGATGGCCGCAGGTCAAGCATACACTGAAGTTCTCGGCCAGTTTCTCGCGATACACGATCTCGCCGCATCCGTCGCACTTGGCCCAGACGTCCGGCGGCAATTCGCGCTTATGCCCGACCAGCCTCTTCTTTTCTTTGCGAAACCACGTCATCGACTAATCCAGCCCTCAAACACGTCATTCCGGGGAGCCCGGGGAAGCCTTAAGGCTAATAAAGATCGACCGTTCCAGCCATCATCGCAATGCCAGGCCATCTAACGTGGCTTAACGCCGGGGCGCCCTAGGAGCTACGGCCCCGATCTGTGCTCGGCTGCGACCCGTTGGATGGCTGCAAGCGCGACGAAGGATACAAGCAGGAAACTGCCCCCGTAGCTCAAGAAGGGGAGAGGAAGCCCCGTTATCGGAAGGAGTCCGACGGTCATCCCAACATTCGCCACCAAGTGAGCCAGCCATAACGCGAATATCCCGAAGACGACCGTCGACGCGAAGTTGTCCGAAGTGCGCTCCGCCACCAACAGCGTTCGCCAAAGGAGGACGGCGAAGCAGACGAGCACCAGCACGATGCCCACAAACCCGATCTCCTCACCAACGACGGCGAAGATGAAGTCGGTGTGCTGCTCCGGCAAGAAAGCCAAGCGCTTCTGGGTACCCATGGTGAAGCCTTTACCCAACCAGCCGCCGGATCCTATGGCCACCTGCGACTGGATGAGATGCCAACCAGCGCCTCGCGGGTCCGCCTCGGGTTGAAGGAACGCGAGAATGCGAACCTGCTGGTACGTAGCGAGACTACGCCAAACGGGAAGCACTACGACGCCCATCGCGACATTTGCAAGCAGAACGGCCAGCGATTCCGTCAGATAGGCTCGAGTGCGGTAGAGAAAGGCAACGATCAAGAGGACCCAGACGCCCCAGAAGAAGGTGGAGAACGCCAATGCCAAGCTGACCAACGGACTGACGAAGAGGATGAGCTTGGGGATGGAGAGTCCGGACCAATACAGAGAGGCTATAAGAATGGCCACAAACACCGAAGCCGTTCCAAGATCGGGCTGCGCCATGATCAGTGTGAGCGGCAGTAGTACCACGGCCACGAACGGCCAAAGCTCCCACAGACTGTCCGCGGGACGTGCTCGGCCCGTCACCAGCCTGGCCAGCACCAAGATCGTCGCAAGCTTCGCGAGCTCCGAAGGCTGAAAGCCGATCGAACCATAACGAATCCAGCTGCGCGGCCCCTCTCCGGAGCCCAGAACCAGCACCAGGGTCAGGCCCACGATGGCCAGCGCGTAAGCGATGGGTGTGACCCATTCAATCCAGCGGATCTCGACTCGCAGAGCCAGAGCGAACACCACGAGAGATATAGCTAGCCAAACCGCCTGCTTCTGCCAGATGCCCGTCACGGACGACGGCATGTCAAGCTCGCCCGCCGAGAAGATCATTCCGACTCCGAAAAGTGCCAGACCCAATGTCAGCGCGAGGATCACTGGGTCGCCGATGTTGAACGGCGCCTTTTCCCTCATCCGCCTGACGTCTCCACGGCCCTATTCTCCCCGTCGTATCGTTGCAGATAGGAATCGATGAGCCTGGCAACGATCGGTGCAGCCATAGACGATCCGTGGCCGCCCGCCTCGACCAGGACCGCCGCTACGATCGCCGGGTCTTCTGCAGGCGCAAACCCGATGAACCAAGCGTGGTCTTCGCCGTGCGGGTTCTGCGCCGTTCCCGTCTTACCCGCCAGCGTCCAGCGTCGAAGTCGCGAACCACGCGCCGTACCGCCTTCTTCGTTGACCACTGCCACCAGTGAAGATCTCAGATCCATTACTTGATCGAGCCTGAGCGGCAAGCGCCCTGCTGGCTCGGCCACCGGGCCGTCACGACTGACCCTCGGGGTCGGCAGACTGCCGTCCGATGCCAGAGCAGAGAAGAACTGGGCCATCTTCAAGGGACTCTGCGCGTTTTCTCCCTGTCCGATGGCCAAGTTCAGTACCACCGAATTGGTCCAGCCTCTCCTGCCGTAGCGTCGGGTGTACCAGGCCGTATCGGGAGGGAACGCCCCGCTTGCTTCGGACGGCAAATCGATTCCGGTCGCGCTGCCAAACCCGAAATCCGGAACGGCGGCCAAGACATCCTCGAGCGTCAACTTGATTCCAAGTTGATAGAAGTAAACGTCGCAGCTTTCTCGGATTGCTCCGAAAAGTCCAAGCGTTCCGTGACCGGCCGGTGTCCAGTCCCGAAACGTTCGATTGTAGTATCGGAGGGCACCACGACATGGTATCGGCATCTCGGTGTCCATGTCCGCCTCACCCTCTCTCAGAGCGATCCCGGCCATGACTAGCTTGAAAGTCGAGCCCGGCGCGTAGAGCGCCGAGATGGCCCTATTGAAGAGAGGGCGGCCGGGATCGCTATTCAGTTCCAGCCACTCGGCAGGCTCAAACCGCCCGATGAACACATTCGGGTCGTAGCTCGGGGCGCTGTACATGGCGAGCACTGCCCCGGTCTTAGGATCCAGTGCCACAACGGCGCCCGCCATCGTGTCGGGAAAGAGCTCCACCGCCTTTCGCTGCAGCGGAAGGTCTATGTTCAGGTACAGATCCCGGCCAGGCACCGCCGGTACCGTCTCGCGCCCCCGAAACTCCCCGACCACCCTGCCGAGCGCGTTGACCTCGACAACACGGGCACCGGGCGTACCCGCCAATACCCTGTCATAGACCCGCTCGACGCCGGTCTGTCCCACGATGGCACCCGGTGCGTAAGCCTCGAATTCAGCGAGTTGAAGCTCTTCATCGCTGATCTCTGCGACATAGCCCACCACATGCGCCAACGCCGCACCGGCGGGGTACCGTCTCTTCGGAGCTGCTTCAACGATGATCCCACCCGGCAGGTACGCGCGCCGTTCCTCGATGGCGGAGACCTCGGCAAAACTGGCATCGCTCTCGACGATGATCGGGCGATTGGGATGCTGGCGATACGTGGCCATCAGCCGCTCGGTCTTCTCGCTCGAATGTCCGAGTATGACGGCTACTGTATCCAGCACTACTCTGAACGAGTCGATCGACGACGGCAGGACAACGATCGAATACCCTGGCACATTCTCGGCGATGACCAGTCCGTTGCGGTCGTAAATCGTTCCGCGTGCCGCCGGAATCGGTAGGTCGCGAATGCGATTCTTGTCAGACCGCAAGGCGTAGGTGGTATGTTTGAGGATTTGAATTCGGAAGAACTGGACCGAGAGCGCGAAGACGATGAACACAACGATCCAGCGCGCTAGACGGCCACGGCCTCTTCGGTAGAGCTCCGGCGGCGGATTAATGGAACTCAACGAGTCCTCCAGAGCGGCAAGGTCAGATAGCCGACGACGCCGGTGGCCATCGCGTCAAGCGGTGCCGTCAGCAGGAGGTAGGCGACCGAGTCTCCGGGAGCACCCATGAGAAGGTAGCTGGCTGCTTCATAGATCCACGTACCTGCAAACAGATACGTCCCCATGAACAGCCGCTTCTCTCCCAGAAATGCCTTTGTTGCCAAAGATTTACAGCATGCGGGGTTGGCAACACTGCTTATCGATCTGTTGCTGAAAGAGGAAGATGAGGTGTATGAGACGCGTTTTGATATACCACTTCTCAAGGAGCGCTTGATA
>Ga0209536_100006266_pt1 | contig 18236 bp, 11 predicted proteins | sample DeeMarSeWOR28_12_FD_187461 | JGI IMG/M metagenome (GOLD analysis project Ga0209536, IMG submission 187461) | Marine sediment microbial communities from White Oak River estuary, North Carolina - WOR-2-8_12 (SPAdes) (version 2) | ecosystem: Environmental > Aquatic > Marine > Intertidal zone >... | reverse complement strand
TTTGTAGGATCAGGTCTGCTCTATCTTATCGCAACTGAGGAGAATTCGCCGCTTGATGCGCGACGAACAGCAGGTCTTGTTCACTTTGGACTCATCTTCTGGATTGTATTAAGCATCATTGGGGGAATCATTGATGCTGCAGTTGGATTGACATTCTATGAGATCAGGTTTTCAATACTTGGTGTATCAGTAGCCTACCTGGCTTTTGCATTCCTTGTGAATGGTCTCAGTGATCACCATCCATTGAGAAACAGTATGGCTGCATTGATGCCGCCAGTTCTGTGGATATTAGCCGTGCTGTTCATTGCACCACAAAGTGGAGTTCTTCCTCTCTTTCCGCAGTTCTGGTACATCCCATTGTTGACCTCACTTGTCATAGCCACTTTGACAGTGCATTACATCTACAGAGCTGTGAGTGTTCCCTTTGAGAGGGACCTTGGAATAAACGGACCACAGTTGCTCAGGGCGTTTGGTCATGATTACCTTGCAGACAACCCAGCACCACTTGAGAAGACACTCACACGGATTGCTACACCTCAAGATGTCCCGGTAGAGATAATCCTGTTCAAGGATGACCAAGGACCTGTGGCTTGTGGAGTGATTGAGTACGTGCATCCCGGACCATTCAGGGACATTGGAAGCAGTGGCCTCCCCTCAACAATCATCGATCATATCATGGAGAAACATGGCATCCCAGCTTTTGTATTGCACGGGAGTTGTACCCACCAACAGAATCTGACGACGAAAGAGGACTATCCCATTGTGCTTGCAGAGATTGATCGATTGATTGAAGAAACAGAGGTCCACGATGAGATCTCTGGACCACATTGGTCTGATGGTGGGAAGTACAAGGTCTGGACCCTCTTTGTGGGGAATGATGTGATGACCATTAGCACGAGTGCTCCCGAGTTCACTGATGACATTTCACTCGATGTGGGATATGATACAGCAAACATGATTCGGGAAAGGCTTCCACAGGTGGGTGGAGTCGCTGTCGTGGACGCACATAATTGCATTGACGAGAGTGCAATTTCCGTTGTCCCTGGAGATCCTGAAGCAAACGAATACGTTGGTACGGTTTCAGGGGCTGTATTCTCAACAATCAATGAACCGAAATCACGGCTTCAACTTGGTCTGCATCAAGTTATACCTGACAACATAAGTCCGAAGGAAGGTGTTGGACCTGGAGGAATCGTTGCTGTCGTCATGATGAGAGGCGACTCTGAGATGGCCTTGATATCCATAGACGGCAACAACATGGAGCCCGGCTTTAGGGAGGAGATTCTAAGCCTATTGAAGAGTCAGGGGTTTGACGATGCCGAAGTTGTCACCACCGACACGCATGTAGTAAATGCGATATCGCTCTCCAGCAAGGGATATCCACCCATTGGAAGGAATAAACCTGATGAGACCCTTGAGCACATCATCACAGCTTCTGTGAAGGCCAGGGAGAGAGTACAACCCGTGAAGACTGGACTGGGTTTTGGGATGGCGAAAGGCCTCAGGACTTTTGGCGAGAAAGGTTTCGATATTCTTACCCAGAATATTGCTGAAGCCGCAGGAATAGCTAAGAAGGAAGGAATCAGGGCAGGAGGAGGATCTATTCTTCTATACATACTCCTCGCGTTTCTCTTCTGAGTCATTTCGATAGAAGTATATGGACTGATGTGGAGGGACTAAAGCCAGATGGTGATTGGAACAATGAAGAAACGAGTCCTCGTCTGTTTGACTGGAGCGAGTGGTGCAATCTATGGAGTCAGATTGCTTCGAGCGCTAAAAGAGAAGGGTCACGAGGTCCATCTAATTGTTTCCAAGTGGGGAGAAGAAACACTGAAGTATGAAACAGGTCTCACAGAGAAGGAGTTGGGAAAGGAAGCAGACTTCATCTACGGTGAAACAGACCTGGCTGCAGGTCCCGCCAGCGGCAGTTTTCTAATCGATGCTATGGTTGTCGTCCCTTGTACGATGAAGACTCTCGCTGGAATCGCACATGGCTATGCTGACAACCTCATCGCACGAGCCGCGGACTGCAGTCTAAAGGAGCGAAGGAAACTCATCATAGTCCCGCGAGAATCGCCCTTGAATCTGATCCACATCAGGAACATGGCAACAGTGACCGAAGCAGGTGCTATAGTGATACCTGCGAGTCCAGCCTTTTGGGCGAAACCAAAGACAATCGAAGAACTCGTTGATTCGGTCGTTGAGAGAATCCTCTCACACATTGGGGTAGACCAGGACTCAGCCGTGTGGACAGGCGACGATTAACCCCAGTGTAAAGGAGTTCCACAGTGGTCACATATCACAGTTTCACCTGGCAGTGCTCGCTTTGGTAGAGCAGCGCCACATTGTGCACACTCGATCTTCTTCGGTGCAGTATCCCCGGTCTTTGCCTGAAGCTTTAGCAGGACCTCTCGAAGATTCTCACGCATTTCTGAAAGGAGCAGTTCCATCTTTGCCTCATCATTACTAGCAACAGAGATACGCATGGTCAGATTATCTTTGGAAACGGATCCAATTACGATGTATTCGGTACCAACCAAAGCTTTCCCATAGAACCATGATTCTTCGCCATTCTTTGTACCACTCTTTTCTCCCACGAACTTCACACTTTGTTGTTCTATTATATCGTTCACAATATCAAGCATCTCTTGAACATCGGCATCAGGATCAATCTGGTACTCTGCTGCACGTTCAGTCTGCAGCCGATCTTCGAGTATCTTCTCCAAATCAGGCAAATTGACTATAGACAGATACGCATCACGTGCCAATGCTGCATGATCATTTGGAATCTCAACCTTGCTTTCACCATGATTCCCGCAGACAAGAATTACCTCAGAGTTGGCACCTTTCTCTTGAATCTCAGTGAGGTTCAATGGGTTGTGACATCTGTGACATTCATAGAGCTGTTCATAGAATCGCTCGACGATGGGTTCCTCGGCCTTGATGTGGAGGTGTCTTTGGCCTCCATGCCCATTTCTGCATTCCATCTTGAGTTCAACGATTTCATCACGTACTTTCGTGTCGCGTATTGTCATCAGTGATGTACACTTCTCACACTTCAGACTCTCCTCAATAGATGGCATCAAGTCGATGTGAGGGAATCTCTCTTCAACATGTTTGAAGATTCCAACAGCTACACCCTTCTTGAATTCGCCATGAACAGGGCAAACGAGCTTCAACTCAACATTGTTTCCGCTCACCTTTGAGTCAATGATGTCAGTCGTCAGGTCACAGTCATTGCACTTTAGAACGCCATTGATTATCGAGTCAATTGCCTCTTCGTCAAGATCAACAGGTTGTGAGAGATCTACACTATGACCGTTCCTGCAGCTACACTTGAGTTTGTACTTCATCTTGTCTAAATCGATATTGCGTATTGAAACAGGGCAACCACAATCTCGGCAGTTGAGCATCGATCGCACTATACTACCCTCAGACATGGCTTCAACGATTGATTCCAACATCCATGCATACTCAGCTGGCATCTCCTTCTTGGCTTTGCCGTGTGCCGGACACGCAAGTTCTATACGTGCTTTGTTCCCTTTTGGTTGGGTTTCTATAACCTGACAAGGCAATCCGCATTCATCACAATGGATGAGACGTTTGACGACAGTCTTGAGGACTGACTCATCAGACACCTTTGGAACATATCTCATCTCCTTATGTCCATTAGAACAACGTGCTTTTACCTCAAGAATTCCTTTTCGATCTGAGATTTCGTGAGCGATGAACACCTCACCGCATTTTGTACAACTAAGAGAGTTCAAGATAGATTTCGAGCTGTTCATACTACCCTGAAGTCCAGTGATGGCTGTATGATAGAATGAAGGAATCGAACGAATTTGAGGGCCATGTATTGGACAGATGAAGGTATATTCGGCCTTCTGGCGACCAACATCTGTGTTCATCAGAGACATGGTAGAACCACATTCAATACAAGTAAAGATGCCTTGAAAGACATCATGAGCCATACTATCAGCCTGATATTTTGAGATGTCGCGTTTTCCTTTGTGCCCATTCAAACACTGACAGTAGACACGAAGTGTAGCTCCCCTCAACTCACCCGCCAGAGCATAGAATGGTTCCTTGCATTTCTTACAAGTGAACAAGTTTCCTCTCTCCACCACGGCGCGCGGCGATGAAACTACTGACCAATCGTCAAGGTTCCTTAAGGGTATTACGTAAGCACACAAACGACCCGATTTTTGTAACAACAAGCCATCTACTGCAAGTAGAGTGCAATGGTAAGAGTGTGTGTGCAATACTTGCAACGTATCGGAAGACGTCTTCCTATCTCTTCAACCTGCTCAACTTCTAGTGGAGCCCCACATCTGAGACAAACCCACGAATCCATTGTATCAGCCAATTCATCGATGGTCGTTGGAAGCATGGCAACGTCTTCACCCAGTGCCTCGACTCTTACAGTCGAGTGTCGCCCATTTTCTGGACCACTGATGAGGATAACAACAGCTACTTTCTTCTGGGTATATTTGCCCTCAGCATAACCTCGGATTGTCCCGATGAATTCCCCACCGACTAGCTTCTCTTCCGCATCGACTATATGGAAGTTCTTTGCTGGTAGTATTTTCTCAGCCTTTGTATACAGCACTTGAGCATTCCAATCCAGGGTCTGTTCCTGTTGAGTCTTCTCAAGTCCAGAAAGAACGAGGTTGAATGTCTTGGTTGTTTCCTCCAATGGCTGGAGCAAATCGCAGACAGACCGAATCAGGAATGGCTCTACATTGACAGTGTGTAGTTGATCAAGGAAGTCAATGTATGAAACAGTGGCGACAACCTTCCCTTGAACACAGTCCTTCGTCGGGTAGAGTGTGAACTGAGGGCTTCTGAAGCCTCCTACTTCAATCCGGGAGATGGTCTTCACGTTCTCTCCAGCTAGTTCCATGCAGTCTCGTGGATAAGCAATGATGCTCACAGTGACATTAGTAATCACATAACCACTGTCGTTCTTGACTTTGACCTTGAAATCAAATTTGCCGCCTACAATCTCACAACCGCGGAGCACCTGTACCCCATGTTCGCCGTCTACAGGCTCAACCGACTCCTCAAGTGTTTCTAGTGGTTCAGGTTCGGGAGCTTCTGCTGGAGGTTTGATCTTATCCTCCTGCATTTCATCATATGCTCTGCGCATAGCTTCTGCATGGTCGGGCGGGATATCCAGCACTATCTTGCCGTGGAGAGAACAGAGCAACACAACTCTGTCTTCTCGACCTTTTGGCTCAATGTAAACGAGATCGAGTGACTCATAACACTCTGGACATTGATAGAGGCGTTTGTATAGTCCTGAGAGAGTATCTTGGTCCAGACCCGGAACGAAGAGCCTCTTGCTTCTATGCCCATTCCTGCACTCGGTATCGAACTCAATGAGACCCCTTCGATCTTCCACATCGCGTACATTCATGGGCATACTACACTTTTCACAACTTAGACTTCTGATAATAGAAGGCATTCGGTCGATGGATGGTTCGAACTCTGAGATGATTGTGAAGACTTCTGGAGTGGCTTCTCGGTTCATGACTCCATGAATAGGACAGACAATTCGAAAGCGTACCTTCTTCTTGCTCTTCTTTTTATCAAGAATGTGTGTCAAGTGTCCGCACTCATCGCATGTCAGAACTGCATGAGCAATTCGATTCGTTACAGACTTGCTCCAAGATAGCGGTAAGACTGGGTCGGATGTCTGTTTTGTGCCAGGACAGACACACCTGAGGCGATAGCCTTCCTTTGTTTCCTCAATTTCTCTAATTGCAAGATGTTTTCTACATTCATGCGACGTGAGTGTGGCCTTGACCACAGCATCCTCCGGAATCTCAGCCACTGCCTCCTGAAGCAAATCCACGTGAGTCGCAAGAATGTCCTTCTTTGTGACTCCATGAATTGGGCATGATGTCTGAACGCGGGCTATGTTTCCCCGCCTTTCTACATTTGTGACGTGTCCAGGTAGTCCACATCTATCACAATGGGCAACACGTTGTAGAATGTTCTTCAGAAGTGTTGTTTCTATAGATGTGGGAAGATACCTGATTGCTTTGTGTCCACTGGCGCAACGTGTATCGACCTCCAGGATCCCGCGGCGCTGGTCCAATTCATTTACAATAAAGACAAGGCCACACTGTGGACACCTAAACGAATCGATTATTGAACGTGGACTATCCACGTCAGCGCCAACAAGGTCTACGGTGGAATTGAACGCTCGGGGATACTCCCGTTTCTGTGGCCCGTGGATTGGGCACAAAAAGATTGACTCCATCCTATCTCCGTGCACTCTCTCTTCGATATGGGTCATATTAGAACCACATTCAGTACAAGTGTACAGTCTCTTGAAAACATCTGGAGCCATTTCTACTGCTTGATGTTCAGAGAGACGACGAACACTCTTGTGACCTCTAAGGCACTGCACACTCATTGTCAGAATCTTGTCTTTCATTTCAGCACTATGAATGAACAGCGGGTCACCGCAGTGTTTGCATTGGAACAATTCTGAACACCACTACAAGGGGCTATGCCGTCGTCTGAGTAGTGAACTTCAGAATTCACTATTAAGGGAATTTCAGGTGAGTCCTGTGCTGGTTACTCGTTGGAGGCCGTGTCCTCTTCAGGCTCTTCTGATATGTCTTCAACTTCCTCCACAATCTCTTCTTCGGGTTCTTTCTTCTTCTGTTGAGCCTCTAAGAAGTCCTCCAAATTTTTGACAACTGGAATATCAATTCTCTGAAGCGCAATTGAGAACCCATAGAATAAGATCATGACAGACCCGATGACTACGAGTAATGGACCCAAAACCCAGCCAACCAACGGAATCCATGCGATATAGGCCCCAATCACATAGATAGCTCCACCAATGAGCAGTCCTGGTAGAGCTGATGAAATCGGTCTGCTCATTGCGGCTTGGGCAGTAGCTATAATGGTCAGTCCAAATCCAGCTACGTTAAAGAAAGGCCCAATGAACCATACAAAGGACCCAAGTACCCAGATTACAGCTCCGACCAAGATTAACAAGAAATTAGGTGATGTCCATATCTGTTCAAAAACTTCTCTTTGGTCACTCAACTTCCTCACCAATATTGCACTGATGGATGTGAGAGATATTATGTATTTTGGAGAGATTCCTCTTTTACTGGGAGCCAGCTGCATCTACACTCTCTAGTACTGCATCGGCAGACTTCTTCAACTTGGCTCTGTATCCACGGGTTGTGTATACACGGACTGGTTTGAGAATTCTAGTGAAGCTTCTAGCCATTGGACTCATGTCCGTCACTTTCCAAAATTCATACCCGCTTGAGCCACGTTCGAACAGAACAAGGTCCTCAAGATTGTAGCGACCGGGATAATAAGTGACGGATGGGCGATCAGGGAAGTCTATGTAGACATTACCTGGATCAATCCCAGCATCATCTGCAATCTCCTTCTCTATAGCGAATATTCCGTCAGGGGTGGAGAGTTTTGCAAGAAATGTCGGATCTGAAATGGCTCTAGAACTCACAAGTTTGACAAGATTTCTCTGACTATAGTCCATAAATATCCGGTTTGCAGCTTGTAATTCTTCTGAGGCATTATCTTCAACACTCAGGAGGCGATGGAGAAATGTCAGGTCATCGGTGACAAAGAATTTGACGTCCTCTGTGGGGAGGGGGAAGAGCTGGGAACCAGCCTCATCGAGAACTCTGAGGAGCATGAGTTCAGCAGCTCGCACAGTCTTATGGAAATACACAGCATCGAACATGTTTGCAGATGCTGACAGATAGGACTCCAGGGTGAACAGGGACCCCCTCTCCACTGCAATCTTGTTCTTAGCGATCCTAGTTGATGAGAAAAGACGTCTAAACTCCAGCTGAGCATATTCAACCCCTGCAAAGTATGAGTCTCTTTCTAAGTCATCGATGAGCTCTGGATTGATTGGGCAATGGGTCAGGTCTATACGTATCCCTTTGACTGGAACTCCCTTAAGTATGAGATCGCCAACTTCTGACTTTGTGAAGCCGTGCTGCTCAACTAGGTCTCCAACCTCAGTTTCTTTCAGAAGTATATCGCCAATCTTTGGTCTATTCACCCCTCGAACCGTGAGGTACTCCTCTGATACATTGGCCCATGGACCATTAGTGAGCATCATGAGAAGAGAAGCCAACCGGCCTTTGAGAACCTCCTCCAACTCACCGCCAAGATATTCGATGAACAGTTCTGTCATATGCATGAAGCCCAATGTCCGACCCATCAGGGATATGGCTGCTCCAGGATAGACCAAGGAGATTCCTGCAGGTCCTTGGATATACCTGAGTCGCTGACTGAGTCGAAGGTCAATGATATCCTTCTCCAGTTGTGTCAGGGACACGTAGCCATGTATTGGGTCCTTTATCTGAAGTACAGAGGGTAAATCGCTCATTGGCATAAGATTTCAGCCTTTAACACACTCAAAGAACCGTATAAAAAGGCTTCAAATATGCACTTTGCTGCTAGGAGAACCTTCATCAAGGGTATTGTGAGGCCAAGATTACATGAACCGGTTGTGGATTGTTGCGTTCTTCATCGTCTTGCTGTTCATACCCTTAGCATACTCTAGTCCAGCTCTGGTAGAAGACACCATTGAGTCAGCAGAAACAACCGTTCCTGACATAGACCGGATTTATGGCCAGCTCCTTGTTGAGGAGATCTACGAGCAAGTGAGGAACACTGATTATCGAGGAATTGTCAGGAAAGTTACAGAAAACGGATCTCGATACTTAGAGGGTGGATTTCCTATACACAATGGACCTAACTATGATCTAAGACAGTATCTGATACAGGAGATGGTCCAACTTTCGCAAGGCAGATTAGAGATGGAGGTCATCGGAGCATACGGGAACATAGTTGCAAGACTCCCAGGATACCTACCTGGTGAAAACCCGGTCTTCGCTGTGACTGCTCATTATGACTCACCTGATCATTGTCCCGGTGCAAACACCGATGGTAGTGGCATAGCGACAGTTCTTACATTGGTGGAAGTGATGTCACAGTATGAATGGCCGCTTGACATTTACTTCATGGTGTTCAATGGACTTCATCCTGCTTCACCAAGCTTCTTCATGGAAGGCAGTAAGGAAACAGCTATAATTCTAAGAAACAGGGGACTCGAAACACTCGCACTCTATAATGTCGATACAATCCTATTCCCTCACCCATCAGTACCTTCAGATGCCCAAGTACAAATGGGATACGAAGTCGGAGCCTACTCCTTGGGCCGTTATTGGGCTGAGCTTGCAAGGGCCATGAGTAACAACTATGGGAATGATATAATCATCCCAGTGCCTTCAATGAGTTTTGCCATATGGGAGTATACCGATCATTATGCCTTCGCTGCGAGAGGCTTTTCGGGTGCTCTGTGTGCTTTTGAGTCTGGGTACGTCGTGGATGATGCATACCACGATTCTAGTGACACCTGGAACAATCCGACCTTCCGATATGATTTGGGCATAGAGGTCACTGGCGCAATTGGGGCGAGCATGGCGCAAACAATGAGTAGAACATATGGTGAACCATACAATATTCAGTATTCACTGGTCATAGATGAAGAAGAATCGGATAGAATTTACATACAGATCAGTACACCCACTCAACTTGAGATATCTTGCAGATGGTTCGGGGGTTCTGCAACATTTAGACTGTATGACCCTAGTGACACAATGATTGGTTCACTGGTTTTTGATAGAGCATCAGCATGGGAGTACACCACACTCTTCGATCTACCAGTGTCTAGTCAAGGTCTGTATACCCTCACAATGGAAAACACCGGGTACCAAGGTATCGGATTCGAATTGGATGTGGCCCATGGCACTGACATCGACGAGAATGGAATTCTTGACCACAATGAGTTTTGGATAGAGCCAGAGTATTTCAGTACAGATGAAGACTCAGACGGGCTCTCAGCAGCAATGGAACTCTTCCTCAATACTGATGACACTTCAATTGATTCTGACGGGGATACGATGGACGACAAATTTGAGGTGGACAACGGTCTAGACCCCAGAGACCCGTCGGACGCGAATGACGACGAGGATGCTGATGGATTGACCAATGCCCAGGAATATTCCATTGGGTTAGACCTGTTCTCAGCAGATTCAGATCAGGACCTGATGGACGACCTTTGGGAATTGGAGAACGGTCTTAATCCACTGGTCGACGATTCCTACCTCGATGCGGATGAGGACGGCAGGACCAATCTGCAAGAGTATCTTGAAGGAACAGATCCGAATTTTGCGGAACCAGAACCAATCCCAATTGAGTGGTTCATAATACCTGGCATATCTATTGCGCTTATAGTAGGGTTTCTTTACTACCAAAGAATCAAGTTTTGATGCTAGCTGAGTGGTGGTTGGACCCTGTGAAAAGGTGGCTCTTCGCAACTTTCCTTGTATCTATCATTGTGTTTCCTTCTGGTGTTTCCAGTCTTGGGAATTATGAGGGCACTGTGATATTGTCAGACGCCATTGAGACAGACCTCGAGCGGGTCTATGGTCGAGTCATAGCTCAAGAATTCTGGGAGAACATATCGTCTTCCGAAATCCTCAACATTGTCAGAAAATTCACAGAGAATGGATCTCGGTATATAGAAATTGTATCAGAGGCTCAAGTAGATGGTCCCAACAGAGCGGCCAAGCTCTACATCATGCAGCAACTTGAAGAGCTGACTGAAGGAAGAATTGAGATTGAACTCATAGGATACTATGAGAATGTCGTTGGCAAGCTAAAAGGCTATTTGCCTGGTGAGCATCCAGCGTTCATAGTATGTGCTCATTATGATTCATGGGCTGGATGCCCCGGTGCAAACTGCGATGGCAGTGGGATTGCTGTGATGTTGACATTGGCCAAGGTGATGTCCCAATATGAATGGCCACTTGACATCTACTTCATGGCGTTCAACGGACTACATCCACATGGTGCAGAGTATTCAGACTTTATGGAAGGGAGTGAAGAAGTCTCTAACGAAATGAGATCAAGAGGTTTGGAAACACTAGCTATCTTCAACATTGATACGATTCTACATCCAGACCCAGCTGCACCGAGTAATGAACGGCTACTAATCGCATACGATGCCTTTGGTGAATACACATGGAGCCAATATTGGGCAGACCTAGTTCAAACAATGAGTAGCTACTACGGGAGGGATGAAATCGTTTCAGTTCCAGGATTCTTGGAGCTGCCAATCTGGAACTTAGGAGACCATGTTGCATTCATTAACAGAGGATTCTCAGGAACAGTCACCGCATTCGAGTCTGGATATGATACGGATGACGCGTATCAGACAGGTGCAGATGTCTACTATCATCCAGGATATAACTATGGTCTTGCCAAGGAACTAGCTGCGAGTATAGGAGCATCTATGGGATATACTATGGGGAGGACGATTGGCAGACCAAGACAGATCAATACCTCAATCATCATAGAGAGTGAATCTGTAGAAACATTCTATATTCCTATCACCACACCGACAGACCTTGAAATAATTTGCAGATGGTTTGGAGGGCCTGCGAGCTTCTATCTTGTAGATCCGAACAACGCACTAATCGGAAGCGCGGAGTTTGACCATCCGTCAGCCTGGGAATCAGTCAATCTATTTGACATACCAGTTTCAGTTCAGGGTCTCTATACGCTGTATATCTTAACAGGAGATGACGATGTCGGTTTTGAGTTGCGGTACTCTTATGAATCGGACATCGATGGAAACGGGATTCTCGATCGCAATGAGTTCTGGTTGGATCCGATCTATTTCACCACAGATATAGATGCTGACGGATTGAACGCCGCCGAAGAGCTCTTCCTCCGAACCGATGATGAGAACAGAGATTCAGACGGTGACCTAATGGACGACAAATTTGAGGTGGATAATGGATTTGACCCAACCAATCCTTCTGATGGTAGTGGCGATGCAGATCGTGATGGTTTGACAAATGCGGAGGAATACTCCTTGGGACTCAATCTGTTCTCTTCGGATTCGGATAACGACCTGATGGATGATAAATGGGAGGTTGAGAATGGGCTTAGACCATTATTTGACGACTCGATGCTTGACGCAGATGGTGACGGTAAGACAAACTTGCAGGAATATCTCGAAGAAACTGATCCCAATTTTGTAGAGAGAGATCCGATACCAATTATCTGGTTGATCGCACCTCTTGTCATGATTGCGGGTATCGTAGGGTTTCTTTATCTAGGTAGAGACTATTTCTGATTGAAAATAAGAGGTTCAAAAATGAAGAGGCTTCCAGTGATAGTCATCTGTGTGTTGCTGTTATTCACACCAATTGATTTCACCGATGCAAAGACCATAGACAGTGAGAGAACAACATCAAAGATAATTATCGAACCCCTTTCAACGGCAAGAGTCTACGGAGAAGACCTCTCTGAAGATATATTCCGAGCTGTTTCTGTTGATTCATTCAGGAACTTCTTGATCAAACTCACAGAGAATGGCTCGCGATGGATCACAGGTCCCGATGGTAGAAGTGATGCAAACAGGGAAGCTCAAGATTGGATTGCAGAAGAGCTGGTCAGATTATCGAACGGGAGAATCGAAGTTGAAATCATAGGAGATCATCATTCTGTTGTGGGGCGGTTACCAGGATACTTCCCCTATGATGCACCAGCCCTGCTTGTGGGGGGACATTATGACAGCGTTGTAGAGTCCCCAGGGGCAAATGACGATGGGACCGGAGTGGCAACCATGCTCGAGCTTGCTCGTGTTCTCTCACAACATGAGTGGCCACTTGATGTGTACTTTGGGGCTTGGAATGCCGAAGAGATCGGGCTAGTAGGAGCTCGTGAAGTAGCGCAGGAGTTCCAGAACAGAGGGATAGACCTCCTGGTCCACTACAACATCGACATGCTCCTAGTACGGCACCCATTTGCGCCTGACAATCGAGCACTCCTGATGGCATATCCAGACATGGTTTATCAGAATGGACGGTATTGGGCAGAATTATCAATGCTAATGAGTAGGCAATATGGGAACGGGTTGATCCTTCCCATAGATTCAAGCAGCTTCTCAGGTTGGGAACGTTCAGACCATTTTGCATTCATAACAAAGGGGTACGAAAGATCACTCTTTGCCCATGAGAGTGGCTTTGCGTATGACACAGCGTATCACACTAGTCAAGATAGATGGGACAACACACTCTACAACTACACCGTGGCAATTGAAGCAGTCAAAGCAATCGGTGCAAGCTTTGCGTATACGATGAATAGAGAGTATCAGAAAGCCGTCAGAGAAGAAACGAGGTTCATTCTCGATGAGGGTCAGGAAAGAACCTTCTATCTGCCCATCACCACAGCAACTTCTGTCAATGTGTCCTGTCGTTGGTGGGGTGGGTCTGCAGATTTCCTGCTAAGAAACCCTAGTAATTTTCTGATTGGCGCTTCCTATAACAGCGAAAGTTCAGCATGGGAGCCAAAGACCGTGATGAATCCGAGTGTTTCACAAGAGGGAGTTCACATGCTTACAGTGTTCAACCCGGGGAGCAGGATGACTGGGTTTGAACTTGTGTTTGAATATGATTCAGATGTCAATCGCAATTTCGTTCCAGATAGCCAAGAGTTCTGGTTTGATACAGCCTACTTCACTCTAGACAGCGACTCAGATTCAATTGCGGATGCTCAAGAGTACATCATTGGAACCGACCCAGAGGCCGCAGATTCCGACTCAGATTCGATGGACGACGCATGGGAACTTGAGTTTGGACTCAATCCACTCGACGCCAACGATGGAGAACTAGATCATGACGCTGACGGAGTCCTGAACAGAGACGAGTACAGTCACAATTCGAATCCATTGTTAGAAGATTCGGACTACGATGCAATTCCCGACCTATGGGAGATTGAAAACAACCTGAACCCAGCATATGACGACGCTTCTGAGGATCCAGATGAGGACGCTGTGACCAATCTTGATGAATACCTAGAAGGTACAGATCCACATTACGCAGAGCTGAGACTGGAGAGATATGTTGTTCCAATCTCAGCGGTTGGTGTCATCATCGTAGTTCTAACTGGGACATATGTAGTAAAACACCGAAGATGAGGAGTTGTCGGCCAAAGATTCAAATTCTATAGACTTGGGATGTTCCTTAGGCCGGTGAGAATTGGTTGTACATCCCGAGTAGGCGTGCACTCAGACTTGTTGAAATCCAAGAGAGTGTACTCCCTGAGGATGAGTGGTTAATCGGTGTGTCAGACCTTGGGTACTTCAAGGGTGTAGGATACTCAATGCCTCTAGTTGATGAGTCGACCCCAGACAATGCAGGGACACTCTACGCCTTCCTCCCAGGTCTATTCTATTGTTCCTCACAACAGACATCCGTTGACGGAGTTCTCATTGAGGTGACTCATAAGGAGATAGCCGGAGTGATGCTACCGAGCTTTCGGCCTGAGGATGTGCGAACATTTGATGTCGGGAGGGGCTTGACCCTCAAGAAGGGAGTCCTCCAACCGATTGACATCACACTGGACACACTTGGTAGCTTTGGAGTCGAGTCGTTCCTCAAGGATTCAGGTTTGAATCACGAATCTGTTAACTATAAGAGAGAGATGCAGATAGCGGCTCATCTTGCAGAGAAGATTCCATTGACTGATTTGAAGAAGGCCTACGTATCTAGCTCTTTTCTCAGAAATCGACTCACTAAGCTCCTTGACGACATTGAATTCTTTGGGCTCAATCCAAGAAGAAGGATCTACGTTCGAAACACGAAGCACCCCTATGGTTCAGTAGTTGATGTGAAGTATACAGGTCTTGGTGACAACTTAGAGATGGACCTTGGAGTGGGAATCATTTGCCCTGATGACCCGAAGCTCGAAGAGGAAATTGGTAAACTTTCATTCTCCAAGTTGGTTGACTCGGGAGTCGAGATAGATGTGGAGAGGGCAATCCTTGACATGCTACTGTACATAAGGTTCGAATTCGAAGGTAGCACGTCTAGTAGTGATGTCTTGACAGCATTGTTCGAGGAGGGGACCTGATTATGGAGGGCTGGGTACTCACAACAAGGACAATTGTTGAGAATCTACATAACACCTGGCTCTACAGGACAATTGAGGACTGGTCGAGACGTGATGCCCTGAAGATACGTGAAGAGCTTGGACTGGCCAGTTTTTCAGTGACATCTTCAGACACCGTTGAGATGTACACAAGCATCAAACGTCACATCTTGTCCAAGACCATACGTGACAGTGAAACACTGGATTTCTTGATGAAAGTTCCAAGCTGGGTAGGGTTCAGTCTTGATGGAGATGACTTTCGATCGGGACAACAACTGATAGGAACGGCAAGGGAAGAAGCAATAGCAATGCTCTGGTTGATGGCGCTTCCGAAGATCATCATCAGTCCTACTACATTACCAGAGAGTTATCCGATTGAAGGAATTCGAGGATTCATCAAGAGAATTCTCGATTCAGACGACTCGAGAAACGAACTCAGAGAACAGATGTCCACAGAAATGGAGAGTCGTGACATTCCTGATATCGTCTTCAATCCGAACCCGATAGGGAGAGGATATATGATTGATGAATCGATAAGGGACCAACGCCTCAGAGCTCTAATTGCTCTTGTTGTGATGAAATCCAGCGGATGCCCATTCGATTTAGATGAAGTGTTCTCCCTAGACGAAAAAGGAATTGTAGAAGAGGCAACTGCGAACATTGTCACAATGCATGCACAAACGATGTTAAGGAACCAAATCACTGGCGGCGGTGGGCTACGTCCGTTCGACTGGCCCCTCATTGGTAATCCAGAGATTTGTGGAAGATTGTTCATGACTCTAGACATCCTGGCTCAGTCTGCCACAAAGATGGTAGCCTGCTCGATGTTTTCATCTGACAAAGAGAAATGGAGCGATCTGGATTTCATGGCGTTCTTGATTCAGGAACTCGCTGACTATTACTCTGAGATTGTGCGCACTCGTCTTGGTAAAGGACAAAACCACGAGCTCTCACTCTTTGTAGACCTGATTAACGAAGAAAAGATGGAGATAGCAAAGCGGCTTTTGGATTCCAGTGATATTGGACATGACCTCTTTGATGAACTAACGGAATACAAGCAGCGTGCAAAGACCGGGGAGAAGCCAGATATCAGTCCCGAACGTAGGTTTGGAGTCGTTCTTTCTACATTGAAGCAGAGCCTAGAAGAAGAGAAGTTGGAGAGCATACCACGCGAAACAATCATCGACCAAGTGGATGATACTTTCGATGCCATAGTAGAGGTGGTCGAGAGTTATCTGGACTCCCTTGGTGATGAAGCGGAGAGATTTACTCAGGCACTCTGTTTTGAAACTTCAATCAGGCTCATTCAGCTCCTAGATCTCGGGGAAGCAATGATGGATCTGCCATGGGTATCCCGATTCATAGCTGAGGAGTCAGCTCGAACTGACATAACTGATGGAGACCTGTCCAAGCTTGATGATAAGTATCGAATCCAAAGGATTGTGTCAGGTTACGCTGGTGGGGTGACCTACTTGATACTGCAGCATCAAAGCAACTTCAAGTGAAGGTTTTCATCACAGAATCCCAACGGTGCTGTATGAAAGATTCGAATTCAGCTATCTTCTTGTCATCCCGTTTCGGCTTGAATAGGTGAGAGAATCTACCCTGCATTTTCAGAAACTCGTCAATTGGTTTCCTCTTCTCAGGGTCTTGGAACCTCTTGCTATGTCTTCCAAGTATGAACTCATCACCAATCCGCTCCCATTGTATCCAATAACCAGTCTCTACTGCAAGTTTGCCAATCTCTACGCCCTTCTCAACAGGATAGTTCCATGCCTGAGGACATGGGAGGAATATGTGTCCAAACTTGGGACCCTCATACTCTCTTGCCTTCTGAAACTTCTCATAGAGGTCTCTTGGGTATGATGTGTTTGCAGTAAACTGATACACTGGTTCGTGTGCAGCGACGATAAGGTCCAGCATCTTTTCAGGTTCAGGCTTACCAAACCAAGTAGTAGTAGTCTTGGCATGAAGAGGAGTGGCTCCGCTGCGCTGAGTACCGGTGTTGCTGTAGACTTGGTTGTTGTAGCAAATATAGAGGAAGTCAGTTCTGCGCTCCAGTGCACCACTGAGCGCCTGAATCCCGATGTCAAATGTACCCCCATCACCAGCCCAGACCATCACCATTGTCTTGTCATTACCCTTGGCTTTCAAAGCGGCCTTGACACCAGAAGCAGTAGCTGCTGACGCCATGAATGCAGTATTTAGCACGGGAATTCCCAGTCCGCTCTTTGGCCAGAGAGACTGTACGACGCTGGTGCAACAAGCCGGAACTACTTGGATAACGTCTCCCTCTAATGCCTTGTGAGCATGTCGGAGAGCCACCATATCTTGACAGCCTGCACAGGCAGCATTGCCCTTCAGCACGTATTCCTTAAGTGGTATTTCTTTAGTCGCTACCATTTCTCTCACTCCTTCAGGTCATGCCATGTTTCTTCGGGACCAAGTTCACCGCTCTCCACAGCTTTGAATGTATCCATAATTATAGCTTTGATATCGGGAACTGTAACATCTCGACCCCCGAGACCACCGATATAGCTCTTGATCATGGGTCGATACTTTGTGTGGTACATGGTCGAACGGATGTCGTTCGCTACAGGACCTCCAAACCCATAGGACACTCCTCGGTCGTAGCTAGCAAACGCCTTTACACGACTTCCCAGATCTCTGATAATGTCAGCTGGAAATGGTCGCATCATTCTAACTCTAGCATTTCCGACCTTGTATCCTTCTTCTCGCAGCTCATCAACTGCATCCTTTGCTTCCGCTCCCATTGAGCCTTGTGAGGTGAACACGATTTGAGCGTCATCACACCTGTAGCAATCAACAGGACCTCCAAAGTACTTACCAAACAATTTCTTGTATTCCTTCTCTATCTCGGCATAGACAGGGAGGGCGTTCTTCGTTGCTTCATGCATCATGTTTCGGAACTCGCCGTAGTGCTCGGGAAAAACGATGTTCCCATGACTCACTGGATGCTCAGGGTCCATCACCCAGTGTGGAGGGGTATAGGGCTTCAGGAATTTGTCAACCTCTTCAGGTTCTAGATAATCATACGGCGAGACCGTGTGGCTGAGTACAAATCCATCAGAGTTGACCATCACCGGCATGAGTACACGTTCATCCTCAGCCAGTTTGAACGACTGGATGATTGTGTGATACAGTTCATCTACGCTGGCAACATAGAACTGGATCCAACCAGTGTCACGTTTCGAGTA
>Ga0209536_100006265_pt1 | contig 18236 bp, 17 predicted proteins | sample DeeMarSeWOR28_12_FD_187461 | JGI IMG/M metagenome (GOLD analysis project Ga0209536, IMG submission 187461) | Marine sediment microbial communities from White Oak River estuary, North Carolina - WOR-2-8_12 (SPAdes) (version 2) | ecosystem: Environmental > Aquatic > Marine > Intertidal zone >... | reverse complement strand
ACCGAAGCACCATCCACGACCAGGGCACCGAGCGTATCGAGCTTGATCGCCGAATGCTCGAGGGCGGCCATCGCCGCGCTCGGGCTAGCGACGACGACGTCCGCCACCGCCGCATGCGACCGCGGCTGCGTCAGCGCGACAGCCAGTCCTCTCGATCGCATCAATCGCGATAGGGAATCGGCCGTGGCCGCTGCGGCATCATCGGTGGGCAGCAAGATGAGCGCTTGAGGGCCGGCGGCCTCAGGTTCGAGGCGAGCCGTGAGCCCCAAACCGTAGGCCAGAGTCTTGCCGCTGCCGGCCGCTGCCACGCCCATGACCGTCGTGCCGCGGGCGATCACCGGAACGGCCTCCTGCTGTAGGGCCGTGGGCCGACGATAGCCCAGTTCGGCCAGGACCCGGAGCAGATCACTGTCCAGCTTGAAATCCTCGAATGTGTTCATGGCCCCCAATCTAGCATGTCGAGCCAATCGACGAACAGGTGGCGGCGGCTTGACGCTCTTACGGTAGCCTTTCTATGATCGCGACATGAAAAAGGCGATCGTCATCGGGTCGAGTACGGGCATCGGTCGGGCGCTATGCGTGGTACTCGGCGAGCGGGGCTACGAAGTAGGCGTGGCAGGACGGCGAACTGAGCTGATGCAGGAGCTGCGGGGAGAGATCCCCAGTCGGACATACATGAAGGCGATCGATCTCAGGCGGCCGAACGAGGCGCGGCAGGCTCTGAGAGAGCTGATCGATGAGATGGACGGCGTCGATCTCATAGTCATTAACTCGGGGGTTGGTTCGTCAGCACCCTCCTGGGAGGAAGAACTCGAGATCATCGCCGTCAATGTCACGGGCTTCGCCGCGATGGCCAGCCTCGCGCTGGACTACTTCGCCGATAGAGGCGCGGGACACATCGTTGGGATCTCATCGATTTCTGCGTTGCGGGGTGTCACGACCTCCTACAGCGCTTCGAAGGCCTTTGATTCGATCTATTTGGAGGGTCTACAGTTCAAAGCGGACCGCTTGGGCGTCGATGTGTGCGTGACCGACGTGAAGCCCGGTTTCGTGGATACGCCCATGACCGAAGGCCGCTCTGACATGTTCTGGATCGCGCCGGCCGACAAGGCGGCCCGTCAGATCTACGATGCGATTCGCAAGCGAAGGCGACACGTTTACGTCACTAAGCGGTGGCGGCTGATGGGTTGGCTGATGAAGGTTCTGCCGCACCGGGCGGCCTCGTGGGTGCAGAGCAGGAGACAGGGCTAGCCTGATCTCACGCTGCGCCGCGGCACCGCTGGCGACGCGCTGGCTTTCCCTGGAATACCTCGGCTATCCCTCGAACGGTGCCGGGTGATCCATGTCATAGGGGCGGAGCGATATCACGCCACCTTCCGGAACGTCCATGTCGGCTAGGGTGCGCGATTCGTCGAGCACCTCCTTCTCGAAGTACTCCACGTAATAACTCGAAGGGTCGACGTCGCTGGCGCCGAGCAGATCGGGTAGAACCTGCTCTTTGATCGAACCCACCGAGGTACTCGACGCGAACTCCATCTTGCGTTCACGCCACAAGTCGGGAACGATCACGCGAATCTTCAATGTTTCTCCGGACATCGCCGCCGTCCTCTTTTCTTTTCTTCAAACGTGTGGGATTGAGTAGAGGAATCTGAGCGTCACGTCGGTGACGTCGTAACCGACGCCGCGGTCGGTCTCGACGTGCACGGCAGTGTGGCCATGATCACGGTACGCTTCGATCTTGGCGACTCCTATTGCGCCTGAATACTCGAGGCGGTTATCGCCCCGCTCCTGAACCTGGAGCCCGGTTTTCTCGCGGTAGTAGTCTTCGGCCTTCTGGATCACTTCTTCAGGCGAAAGGTGGGTGGCAAGCTCGAACTTCATCGCAGTCTCATACCTGGTTGTCGGTTTGGGTGCCGCGCCGAATATCTCGATCAGCTGTCATCCAGTCAAGGAACGTTGGGGCATGTCCTAGATCCGTGATACTCGACTACTCAGAACCTCCAGTCCTCGTTCCCGGACCACGAAATCGTCCTCGATCCTTACACCCCACTGATCCGGTAAGTAGATGCCCGGCTCTATGGTGAATACCATGCCCGGCTCAAGCCGTCGTTGGTTGCCTCGAACCAGGTACGGCGCCTCGTGACCGTCCATTCCCATGCCGTGGCCAAGCCGGTGGGTGAAGTAATTGCCGTAACCCGCCTGCGTGATGACGGTGCGTCCGATTTGGTCCAGCCGCTGGCACTCCATACCGGGCTGACCTGCCTCGTAAGCCGCCGTCTGAGCCGCCAGGACCGTGTTGAAGACTTCGCGGTACTGCGGCGAAGGGTCATCACCGAAGAAGTGCATCCGGGTTATGTCGGACGTGTAGCCATGCACGCGACAGCCCGCGTCAATCAAGACTGGCGTTCCGTGCTCCAGGGTTCGATCGGACGGTCCACCGTGGGGGAGCGCGCTGTTGGGCCCGAACTGAACCAGACCGCCTCCACGGGCGCCACGCTCCTGCATCTCCTGGCTGAGATGAGCCGCGACCTCGCGTTCGCCGATGCCCGCTTCGAGGCTTGCAAACGTGGCGGCGATAGAGGTCTCTGTGATCGAGATGGCCCTACGGATCAGGGCGATCTCCTCATCGGACTTGATGATGCGGAGCTGAATGAACAAGTCCGAGGCGTCGGGGAACTGCCAGTTGGTGAGGACCTTCTGTAGCTGAACCACGGTGCCATAGCGTGTGCTCGGCTCGATCCCGAGTCGCGCCGGACCCAGCGACCAGAGGGCGTTGTACACCAACACGTAGGGGCTCTCGTGCTCTTCCCATCCCCTGATATCGGCGAGCGTACCCAGCGCCCGCCTCACGCGCTCGACCTCGAAGCTGGGCGCAACGACGAGCGGCTGACCGTTCTTCGGGATGATCAGGGCGATCAATCGCTCACTTCGCCCAAAGTTGGCGCTCTGCAAATAAGAGAACGGGGTCGAAGGCTCGCTGAAAAGCGCTGCGAAACCGTACCTCGCCATGAGGCTCACCGCCCGTTCTAGCCTCCTGCGGTAAACCGCAGGCGGGAGCGGGTCGATGCCCTGAGCCGGCGCGGGCCCCAGAAGCGAATCGGCAAAAGTCTCCCTCCGAGAGCCGGGAAAAAGCAGCGCCGTGCTCGTCGCGCCGGCGCATTTCAGGAACTCACGTCGCCTCATGGTGCCCGCCCTGTCTGCAGTGGAATTTGGGCCTACATTACCTCCCAGTTCGCGCGCCAACAACCCTTCAGAGGATACGACCCATGCGTAGCTCGCTGTTGCTGATGGCCGTCGCCCTCGCCGCCGTGGTAGTGGCCGTGTGGACGATGCGTTCGGGCCCGGCTCACCCCGCGGCCGACATGATCCTCCTGGGCGCAGAAATCTACACGGTCGAGCCTGACCAGCCGCGGGCCCAGGCGGTCGCGGTTCGTGACGGCCGCATAGTCGCGGTCGGCAGCGACGGCGAGGTTTCGGCCTACCGGGGACCGAACACGATCGCGGTCCAACTGGACGGGGCATTCGTGCTGCCGGGCTTCATCGACAACCACACGCACTTCGACTACGCGGCGCGACTCCTGTTGGGCATCAACCTGCTGGATGTGGCCGATGCCGAGACGCTAGCACAACGCGTCGCAGGCGCACGCGATCGTTTGCCGGAGGGCGCGTGGATTCTGGGCGGTGATTGGGGTGCCTACGAAGAGTGGGCGATGGGGTCGACGGGCGGCGAAGGCGGGGAGCGCTCAGCGGAGAGATTCGAGCCGCACCGAGACATGATTGATCCTCTCACGCCCGAGACTGCGGCGTTGCTGAGCCGCTGGGACGGCAGCCAGTACTTGGCCAACGGTGTCGCGCTGGCTTTGGCCGGGATCGACCGGCGTACGAGAGATCCGGTGGGCGGGACCATCGAGCGCGATGCCGAGACCGGCGAGCCAACCGGCATTCTGACGGGCACGGCCGTGGAACTGGTTCAGCGGGCAATCCCCGCCAAGTCGTTCGAGCAACGGCTTCTGGAGGCGCGGGTGGCTCTCGAGCGCCTGGCTGAGAACGGCGTGACCGGGATCCACGATATCACTCGTGCTCATCAGATGCGCGTGTTCGAGCATCTACGAGATCGGAACGAGCTGACGGTTCGTGTTTACGCTCGCCCTACGCTGGACAGGTGGGAGGACCTGGCGGCGGTGGGCATCACGTCCGGCTTCGGTGACGAGTACCTGAAGATCGGTGGGCTCAAGGGTTTCGTTGACGGCATCATGGGGAACTCCAGCGCGATGTTCAGGGAGCCTTACGACCACCAACCCGATAACCGGGGCAGCTGGCGCACGATGGTGCGGGAGGCGCCGGGCATGGCGGAGCTGATTCGCGCCGCTGACTCGGTGGGTCTGATTCCGCAGGTTCACGCCATCGGCGATTTGGCTGTGGACACGCTTCTCGACTGGTTCGCGCAGGCGATCGAGCGGAACGGTCCCGGCGATCATCGCTTTCGGATGATCCACGCGCAGGTCGTGGAGGAGGACGACTTCGAGCGCTTCGGCGAGCTTGGAGTCATCGCCGAAGTCCAACCGTACCATGCGATCGACGATATGCGCTGGATGGAGGAGCGAATTGGCCATGAGCGTTGCAAAGGCGCGTATGCCTTCAAGTCGCTTCAAGAAGGCGGCGCCCTGTTGTCCTTCGGTTCGGATTGGCCTGGCACCAATGCAGCCTGGTACCCTGCGAAACCGCTCCTCGGCATCTACGCGGCGGTCACTCGGCAGACGCTGGACGGAGAACCACCGGAGGGTTGGTTCCCGGAGGAGAGGGTGGATGTGGAGACCGCGATTCGTGCCTTCACGATCAACAACGCCTATGCCGCCGGTGAGGAGGACCTGAAGGGGAGTATCAAGGTGGGCAAGCTTGCGGACTTCACGATCCTGGACCGCGACTTGCTGGCGATCGACCCGGCGGAGATCAAGGACGTGCGAGTGCTGGCGACGGTGGTTGGCGGTAGCGCTGTCTATGCCACTCCTGACCTCGCCGTTCTTCAGGAGCAGATGAAAGGGGCAGCGCCTAGATGAGCTCGGTCGCGGAGCGTCCGGAGTCTAGGCCGGGGCACCAGGGGGACGAGCCGTTACGGCCGCATCCGGCAGCCGTTCTGATCCCGGCCCTGTTGTTCCTGGTTGTCGCGACGGTGCTGATGCTGCGCCGGGTCGAACCGTTCGTGAACTTCTACTACATCTCGGCCTGGTATCCCACGATCCTGATTCTGGATGCTCTGCAGGCTCGTCGTGGCGGCGGTTACTACGTCATCTCACGCCCTCGGTTCGCATTATCGCTCTTGGGTTGGTCTGCGGTCCTCTGGTTCTTCTTCGAGTTAGTCAACTTTCGGGTGACCAATTGGTACTACGTTTTTCTTCCACCGGATCGACCGATTCGCTGGTTGGGAACCGCGATCTCTTTTGCCACGGTATTCCCGGCGATATTCCTGGCGGAGCGCTGGCTCTCGGCCCGCGGCGCGTTCGATGAGCTTCGCTGGTCGACATTCCGGGTAACGAATCGAACGCTCATCGCCGTCGTCGCGATCGGTGTGGCCTTCGCTGCCCTTAGCCTGGCGTGGCCGTTCTACTTCTTCCCGATGATCTGGGGCGCGCTCACACTGTTGCTCGAGCCCTGGAATTTCAGTCGCGATCCGAACCGCTCGCTGCTCGGCGACCTTGCGGCAGGACGGCCGGGCCGCCTGCTTCGTTTCTTGGTGGGCGGCATGGCCGTCGGCCTGCTCTGGGAGATGTACAATATCGAGTCACGGAGCAAGTGGATTTACACCGTTCCCGGGCTCGAGAACTTCAAGTTGTTCGAAATGCCGCTGCTGGGCTTCTTCGGTTTCCCGATCTTTGCACTCGACTGTTTCGTCGTCTACCAGACACTCGTACTCGCGGGTGTCGCGGTGCCAGAGAAGGCGCCGGCGGCACTCCGGCGGCTCGGTGCGGGCCGGACGCTGGCCGCCGCTGCCGCGGCTATCGTGTTTTCCGTCGCCGTGCTGTTCGGCATGGACCGCTGGAACACCGACTCGCTGCGGCCCGAGCTGCAAGGTCTCTGGGTGGCTAGCCCCGCCCAGTTGGAGAGCCTCGCGACGACTCGGTACAGCAACCTCTTCGTGCTGGCGAAGGCATCACCGGAGGATGTCGTACAGGCCACGGGCGGGCCCCTCGACTCTGCTGAGGACTGGGTCTCAGCCGCTCGGCTCGCGACCTTGCGTGGCATCGGCACAGTAAACGCTCAACTGTTGTGGGAGAGCGGAATCAGATCCCTGCAAGACTTGGCGGCCGCTGACCCAGAATCACTGGGAAAAGAGCTCCGACGGCGTTCCTTACGGTCGAGAGTCGCAACTCCGCCTAAAGTCAGAGTGTGGGTGCGGGGGGCGCAGCGTGCTGTGCGGGAGAAGCCGTGATGGATGAGAGGCTGAGGGAAGCGTGCCGGCGCTACGTGGCCGCTGAGTTCGCGCCCGAAGACGCTGTCCTCGAGGAACTGCGTCGCGAGACGGCGGATGCCGGCTTTCCCACCATTCATATCGACGCGGAGGAAGGCCGTCTGCTTCAAGTGCTTCTGCGGGCGATCGGTGCGAGGAGGGTTGTCGAGTTGGGCACTTTGGGCGGCTACAGTGCCATTTGGATGGCGCGTGCCCTGCCGGCCGATGGCCGGCTGACAACGGTGGAGCTGCAGCCGGAGCGAGCCGAGCTGGCGCGTCGCTATATTGCGCGCGCGGGTTTGAGCGATCGGGTCGATGTACTGGTGGGCGATGCTCTCGTGCTTCTCGAGGAGCTTGCCGACGAAGGCCCCTTCGACGCCGTGTTCATCGATGCCGACAAGGAGGGGTATCCCGCTTACCTTGACTGGTGCGTGTCGAATGTTCGGCGGGGTGGCATGGTGATCGCCGACAACGCGTTCAAGAGCGGCCAGGTACTGGATGCTTCCACAGAGGATAGTGGAGTGCAGGGCATACAAGAGTTCAACCGCAGAATAGCTCGGGATCCAAAGCTCACCTCGATCGTCGTGCCGACGAGGGACGGCGTGGCGATCGCGGTAATCAACTAGGACGTCAGCGTGCGCATCAATTACCATCTTCACAACCAGTATTCGGCGGATGGGCGCGGCAGCACCGAGGAAAGCTGTCGAGCTGCCGTCGAGCTTGGCTTTGACGAAATCAGCTTCACTAATCATGTAGAGGTGTTCAGCTCGGAAACGGGCGATTGGGAAGTAGACCTGGTGGAGGCGCGGCAACGGTTCGAACAGCAGCAACACGAGATCGAGCGCCTGCAGCCGGATTACCCGGAGTTGAGGATCCTGCTGGGCGTCGAATACGAGTACCGTCCGGAGTGGGTCGAGATACTGGAGGCACTGACCAATTCGGTCGACTTCGATCTGATCATCGGATCGGTTCATGTCGTCGATGGCCATCAGGTTTCCGGCGGGTCGGTCGGCGGTTACTTCAGGGACCGTGATGTTTCGGACACTTACGGTCGATACTTCGAGGTGGTCGACGAGATGCTGGAGTGGGGCGGGTTCGATGTCGTAGGCCATCTGGATTTGGTGAAGCGCTTCGGCGCCAAGTACTACGGTCCTTTCGACGCGAAGCCCTTCGAGTCGCAGGTGCGCGGAGTGCTGGAGAAGATGGTCGCGAAGGGGCTCGGTCTAGAAGTCAACACGTCCGGCGTGGTCCAGGCACCAGCCGAGCCCTATCCCGGCCTCGATATCCTCAGGTGGGCGAAGGAAGCTCAGACCGCGACAGTCACCATCGGTACGGACAGTCACGTACCCACGAGCCTTGAGCAGGGCTGGGAAGTGGGAGACGTTCTACTTCGACGCGCTGGCTTCACGGAGGTGACTCTGTTCAGCCACCGCATCCGCAGGAACGTGCCTATCGGGGAAGCAGCGGGCCAGGGGGGATAGCGCGAGCTGGTGATGAAGCGGATCATCGCCCGGCTGTCTGTGGGAGAGGACGGCGCGCTTGTCGACGAACTGGGCCTGCCGGCTCTCGAACGGCCCGGCGATCCGCTGGAAGCGGCTCGTGCTTTGGCCGCGGCCGGTGTCGATGGGATCTCGTTCAGCGGCCACGGGGCACCTCTCGAAGTACTCTCCGCGCTATCCCGTCGTGTCACCCCGTTGCTTACTGTCCCCCTCCACGTCGAGGTGAACGCGAGGACCGCGGCTCAAGTTGCTTCACTACTCGAAGCCGGGACAGCTCTTGTCGTGATAGAGGCTGCCGCTCTGCGAGATCCCGATTTCCTGGCGTCGCTCGCCCGGGAGTTTGGCTCCGAGTCGATCGCCGTGACTGTCAGCGCGGCGAGCGAAGACGAGGGCTGGCGCGTCCTCGAGTCGGCCGGTGGGCCGCCGACGGAGTGGGATGCGGTGACTTGGGCGTGCGTCGTCGAGTCGCAAGGAGCCGGTGCCATCGTCGTTCAGTCCGCGATGCGGCGCGCGCGGGACGCGCGGGGCAGCCCGTTCGATCTGGAACTGATAAGCGCTGTGGGTTCGGCCGTAGACCTACCGACCGTTGCGGCCGGCGAAGCTCAAATAGTGGAGGATCTGTTCGACGTAATGATGGTGGGCGACGCCGACGGGGTGCTGGAAGGTTCGCTTTTTCAGTCCGGCCGAGCCACGGTACGTCAAGCGAAATCGTACTTGCGGGAGCACGGCCTGGCTGTCGGGGGGTCCGAGTAATGGTGCGACCAGCCCCATACCCCCGGCTATTGACTTGCCTGTTGGGGTTGTTGGGACTCCCTGTACACGTAGCGGTCGAAGAACTCGACTATTCGCAAGAGCCGATCAACTCGGAGGAGCGGCTCGCCGCTCCGTGAGAGATCGTGGCCCTCGCGTGGATAGCGCACGTACTCCACCGGCCTCTGAAGGACTTTAAGCGTGCGGTACAGCATCTCCGACTGCGAGACCCCAGTGCGCAAGTCGCGGTCGGAGTGCATGATCAACAGCGGTGTCTGGATCAGGTGGGCATAAGTGACCGGTGACTCTTCCCTGAGGATCTCCGGGTCCTCCCACGGATAGGCGTCGAATTCCCATGGTACCAGACGCCAGGCATTGCCCTCGCCGAAGAACGTGGCCAGATCGTACACCCCTCGCTGGGCCACGGCTGCCGCGAACCGGTGGTCGTGACCGACCAGGTAGGCAGTGAGGTAACCCGCGTAGCTTCCGCCGGTCACGACCATCCTTTCTTCGTCTACGGGATGGTTCCGGACCACCGTGTCCACGGCCGTCAGTACGTCGCGCATCGGCCCCTCACCCCAGGCGCGCTGAATGGCGAACTTGAAGTCGTGCCCGTATCCGCTGCTGCCCCGCGGGTTGGTGTAGAGGACGAAGTAACCATTTGCGGAGAGCAACTGAAACTCGAGCCACATTGTGCGCTCGCCGGGCCCCCACATGGAGTGAGGTCCACCGTGGATCTCGAGGGCCAGCGGGTGCTCTCGGGCGGAGTCGTAGCCCACGGGTTCGATCAGCCAGCCCTGGACGCGCCTGCCGTCAAAGCTCCTGAAGTAGAAACCGTTGTGGGGCTGCACGTGCACGCCGGACAACCAGCCCGTGTTCAGTTCGCTGACTCGGCGCTCGATATCGCCGGCGGGATCGGCGATGTAGATCTCCGATGGGTTTGCCGGCTCGGTCACAACGTAGGCGAGGTTCTCGCTACTCAAATCGAAGTCGAGCACGCCCCGTTCACCCGAGACCATCTGCCGGATTTCGCCATCGCTCAGTCGTATGCGATAGATAGGGACGGTTCCGTGTACTCCTGCCGTGAAGTAGATCGAGGAGCCGTCTGGCGACCAGCGGTAAACGCGCGCGCTGCGGTCCAACGCGCTCGTCAGCCAGGATACTTCGAATGTTTCGTCGCCATCGGCGAACTCGACTGTGCCGATTACAGTATTGGCCGCGGAACGATCCGCGGTATCACGGGCGGCGAAGGCAATACTCCGCCCGTCCGGCGACCAGGTCGGATCGGAGATGGAACGTCCGGGGATCGCTAACTTCCGCGGCTCTTCGCCGTTCGATCCCATGATGTATAGGTCGTTCTTCACCGAGTAGTCGGGGTGAATGCCTTCGGTGACGTTGGCGACGAAGGCGATACTCCAGCCGTCGGCGGAGAAACTCGGGTCGAAGAAATCGAAGGGGCCGTCGGTCAGACGTCGCGGCTTCTTCTCTTCAAGGTCGATGGTGTAGATGTGTGCCCAGCTCTCCAAAGCGTTCAGTTGCCTTTCGCCCTGGAAGTCGAGCCTGGTGATGACTGCGGGTTCCTCGTTCTCGGCGTTCTTCGCCAGCCAGTTTCTGATCGCCGTCATCGACCCCCACATCGCGGTGTCGGCCGCACTACGCTCGCCTGTCGACGATAGCGAGTCCGCCGTGCTGGCCTGCTCCAGGAGCTCCCGGGTCGTCAACTCGGAGCTGAAGAGTAATCTGTCGCCCTCAGGCGACCAGACGGGATCGAAGGCACCATTGCTCATGTCGGTCAGCGCCCAGGCCTCTCCGCCATCGCTGGCGAGGATGTAGATCTGGGAGCCGTTGCCTCCGCGGTTCGATACGAAGGCGATCGTCGAGCCATCGGGCGACCAGACGGGGTTGCGATCCCGCACCTTTCCTCGGGTTTGCTGGCGTGGCGGTCCGCCGTCGTTCACGTTGGCCAGCCAAATGTGGCTGTAGTATGCGTTGTCGATCGAGTCGACTTGCGTGACGACGTAAGCGAGGCGCTGGCCATCCGGAGATATGGCGATGCTGCTCGCCGTGCGAATTCGGTAAAGGTCGTTCGCCTGAACCGTCCGCCTATCCTGAGCGGATCCTTCGAGTTGGGCCGAGAAGAGGGCGGCGAGCGACAGCGCTACGACGGCTAAGCCGCGCAGGCCGTGTGTCGATCTCGTGGGAGTTGTCGTTGCGTGCATGCTCTGACTCGGGCCTGGCCATTCCTGTGTGCGCAGGCAGCGGCCCCGAGGCCCCGAGCGTATCGGGTCCTCGACCAGACGTCGCCTGCGGGTGAGTCGGGATCCACCGCCCGTAGCCGGGGGCCGGCTAACCGTCCGGGCAGTAGACGTTAAGATGACCGCAGCGGCTACAGTGCCAGCCGACCCATTCAGGGGGGAGTGCGGCATCGCTTCGGCGCAGCGACCTGAAGCGAAGATGGTGGCCGGTCCGTCCCAGGACAGCATGGCAACCTGGCAACTGGCATCGAACGCGATGACCAGGAGCGATGCGCTCTGGGTAGAGCCAATCTCTCAACATAACGGCCCGCACGTTGATGCGATCTCTGATCATGGTATCGGCAATGTAGGTCGAGCGCGGACTTCGGAAAAGACCGCCACGACGATTTATTCGCCGATGATTTTCAAAACGACTCGTTTTGGCCTGCGTCCGTCCCACTCTCCGTAGAACACTCTCTGCCACGGCCCGAGGTCGAGATCACCCTTAGTGATCGGAATGATCACCTCGTGACCGACGGTCAGGTTTCTGAGATGCGCGGCGCCATTGTCTTCGCCGGTCCTGTTGTGCATGTAATCCCTGCCGTGTGCCGGATGGCCATCCCAAGGGGCCAAGTCTCCCTCCAGCCAGTCGAGGATGTCCTGGTGCAAACCGGCCTCGTTGTCGTTGACGAAGACCGACGCCGTGATGTGCATCGCGCTGACAAGGCACAGGCCCTCCTGCACCCCGCTTTTCGCCAACTCGTCTACCACCCACGGGGTGATGTGGATGATCTCTTGGGGCTTTTGCGTGCTGAACGTGTTGTATGCCGTGTGCGATTTCATGGTGCCCTCGTAGAGGGTGCGTCTCTCTCGCGGCCCGGCCGGCCTGTGCCGTTCGTCCGCGGCAACGCCTCAGTGTTCGGCTACGTAGTTTCGTGCGATTCCGAGTTGAGCCGCCAGGGCGTTGGCGTGTGAGATATACTCGGGTCGAGACGTAGCCACATCCGGGCTATGAGTGTTGAGGAACTTCTGGTAGTACTCGCTCGCCAGGTCAACGCGGCCCAGGAGGTCGTACGCCCGGGCGGTGGCGGAGAGTCCGAGGAGGTGATCCGGAACCGCCGTCAGGATTATCTCTGTCTCTGCAAGAGCATCCTCGGGACGGTTGGAAGCCAAGTACATGAGTGCCAGATGGTAGTGAGCGTCCGGATCGAGGCCCGTGAGGCCTTGGTACGCTGCGATGGCCATGGGGATGAACTGCTGCGCAGCGGCCGAGTCACCGGTCTCATAGGCAAACATCGCCTGGTCGAACAGCGCGTCGGCGTTTTCCCGTGGTGACACGGTTCGGGGTGTCCCTCCAGTCGGGGCTCCCACATCGGTGATATTGATGCGCTCAGATGGGACGGCGTCTGTCCCCGATCTCCATCCACCGCCGTAGTTCAGGATGGCGTAGAAGACCGCGAGGACGATTACGGCGAATCCGAAGGCCCTTAGCCCCGTGAGCCCACGCATCCCGCCGTTCACCTTCGCGTCGGGTGACAGCGCAGCCCCGCACTTGCGGCAGAAGCGGTCGCCGGATTCGCTCTTTTCCCCGCAGTTAGGACAGTAGCCCTGATCTCTAGGCGTCTTCTTCGCTTTCTTGCTCATAGACGTGGCCGCAGAAGTATGCAGTTGCGTTTGCGTAGGAACGGGCGATAATCTAGAGGCAGCATATGCGGTGGGGAAGGGCAGACCCTAGTTTCTTACGTTCATACTCCAGGATTAACCTCATAACATTGTCTAGCTTCGGTAAGTACTTCCTGCCTGGCCCGACGGAAGTCAGACCCGCCGTCTTGGATGCGATGGTGCGGCCGGTCATAGCTCACCGTGGCCCGGACATGGAAGCCTTGATGGGCCGTATCGCGCCGCGTTTGCAGTATTTGTTCCAGACCGAGCGGCCGGTTTACGTCTCCACGTCATCGGCGACGGGTCTGATGGAGGCGGGCGTGCGGAACTGCGTGGGTCGGCGCGTTCTGTCGCTAGTGTGTGGTGCGTTCAGCGAACGCTTCTACAAGATCGCATTGGCTTGCGGCAAGACGGCAGACCGTGTGGATGTTGCGTTCGGGCTGGCGAACGAGCCGGACCAGGTGGCTGATGCTTTGCGCAACAACGCGTATGACGCGCTGACGGTCGTCCACTCCGAAACTTCCACCGGGGTGATCAACCCGCTGGAGGAAATCAGCGCGGCGGTGCGCGAGATTTCGCCCGAGACGCTGATGCTCGTGGACTGCGTCACGTCTCTTGCGGCCGCGCCCGTGCGCGTCGATGCGTGGGCACTCGATTTTGCGCTGACGGGCTCGCAGAAGGGTGTCGCCTTACCGCCCGGTCTGGCGTTCGGTGTAGCCTCACAACGCGCTTATGAGCGATCGTTGCAGATCCCGGGTCGAGGGCTCTATTTCAGCTTCGAGGCGTTTGAGGCCGCGGTCGCCAACAACCAGACTTCGAACACGCCTGCGGTCCCGTTGCTTTACGCGCTGGACTTGCAGCTTGGGCGGATCGAGGAGGAGGGGCTGGAGGCCCGCTGGGCACGCCATCAGGCCATGGCCGAGCGAACCTGGAGATGGGTTGATGAGCTGCGTGTTCGCCAGGGCATCGACGTGTGGGTGCTTGCGGAAGATGGCCGGCGGTCAGCCTCGGTGACGTGTGTGGCGCTCCCGGATGGGGTCAGCGGCGTTGAGATCACACGGCGAATGGCCGAGCGCGGCTATACCATTGCCTCGGGCTACGGGAAGCTCAAGGAACGTACATTCCGGATCGGCCACATGGGTGACCACACGATGGAGGAACTTGAGAAGCTCCTCGAGGTTCTTGCTTCGGTCATAACGGACGAAAGCTAGGAGGGGAGATCTTCGTGTCAGAACGCAGCTCTCGTATACTGCTCGCGGACCGGATCGCGCCCGAGGGGATTCAACTGCTTGAAGAGGCCGATGGCATCGAGGTCGATGACCGGGCAGGTATAACGGAGTCGGAGCTTCTGTCGGTCGTCAGTGGCTATGAAGCACTGATAGTGCGCAGCCGGACTCACGTCACAGCCGAGGTGCTCGAGGCCGGGACACGTCTCAAGGTTGTGGGCCGGGCCGGGGTTGGGGTCGACAACATCGATGTCGAAACGGCGCGCCAGCGCGGGGTCGTCGTGCTCAACGCGCCCGGCGGCAACGTGATCTCCGCCGCAGAGTTCGCGTTTGCCCTCATGCTGGCTCTTGTCCGCCGAATACCGCAGGCGGACGCTTCTCTCAGAGCAGGCAGGTGGGAGCGCAGTCGGTTCAGAGGTTCGGAGTTAAACGGCAAGACGTTGGGGCTAATAGGTGCGGGCCGCATCGGGTCGGAAGTTGCGAAACGGGCTCAGGCGTTCGGTATGCAGGTGGTCGTTCATGACCCCTGCGTGTCCCCGGAGCGTGCCCGAGAGATGGGGGTAGAGCTGATGACATTGGCGGCGCTCCTCCAGTCCGCCGATGTGGTGTCGATACATACTCCGTTGAACGATGAGACACGCGGGCTCATCGGGTCCGACCAGCTGAAGTTGATGAAGCCTACGGCCTACCTGGTCAACGCCGCTCGGGGTGGTGTAGTGGACGAGGTGGCTCTGGCGGCAGCGCTTGAGGAGAAGAACCTGGCGGGAGCGGCGCTGGACGTGTTTGAACAGGAGCCGGTGTCCGCGGACCACCCGCTGCTGAAGCTGGAGAACGTCGTCGCGGTGGCGCATCTAGGGGCGGCCACGCATGAAGCTCAGATGCATTCGGGGATCGAGATCTGCAAGGCTGTCCGCGACGCCCTGATCGTGAGTGGTTCACGCCCGGCGGTCAGTGTATGACTTATTCTTCGGTTGAGTACTCCCCGGGCTCCGGCGCTTCTTGCTGGAGGCGCTCCTCGAGGGGGCCGTAGGCAGCCGCCGCCCAGATTTCTTCGGACAGCCATTCGATTCGCATCCGGGTCGCATCCAACTCTTCGCGAGACATCGCTGGGCCGTCCTGACTGAGCTTCCTGGCCAGCAGAACGATTTCGTCCAGCCGCTCTCTAAGTTCGTGGTTTTTTCGACGTTCGCCGCTCGCTGGTACTTCTCCCCTGGTCTCCGGCATCCCTATCTCCTCACCGCGCCGTGCTCACTCAGTATTTCGATCGTCTTATCGATGGGCAGAGCCTCGGCGGTGCCGCGATGGCCACTCACAGTCACGGCCTTGAAGAGCGAGTTGTAAATCGCCTCCTCGGTTGCCTCCACGACCGCTTGAAACAGCGGAGACATCCCATCGTTGGGCAGATCGTCGACCGTCGCCGGTGTTCTCGCACCTTCCATCCGCCTCACCGAAGCGGCTGTGGAGAAGGCGATGACAAAGTCACCGCTCCCGTTGCTCCCCGACGAGCCCGTGCGAGCGAGACCGTGTATAGCCCGGGCGGCCAGTCGCTTCAGGTTGCGGTGCGAGAGTGGAGCATCGGTGGCCACCACGATCATGATGGACCCGTCCCCCGGATCATCCGCGCCGGCTGAATCGACGGTCTCCACTTGATCGCGGTAGATGTAGCGACCCAGCTCTATCCCGACCGGCGCTCCAAGGATCTGGAGTACGCCGCCGAAGTTGGATTGGACCAGCACTCCTACGCGCCACCCTCCCAACCCGTCCGGCAATACGCGCGAACTTGTGCCGATCCCGCCCTTCCAGCCGAAGGCGCGTGTACCGGTGCCCGCCCCCACAGCTCCCTCGGCCACCGGCCCACTCCGGGCAGATTGCAGCGCCTCGACGACGTGGTCGCGGCGGACCGGACGCGTGCGGATATCGTTGAGGAACCCGTCGTTCGTTTCGCCAACGACCGGGTTAATCGACCGGACCGAATCCATGTCCGGCCGACCGAGTAGATACTCGACCATGGCGTCTGCCACTTGCCAGACACAGAGCGTGCAGGTCAGAGCGATGGGGGTCTCCAGCTCTCCGAGTTCCTCGATTTGCGTCGAGCCGATGAGCTTGCCAAGCGCGTTGGCCACGTGGACGGCCGCCGGCACGCGTTCTTCGTACAGGTTGCCACCGTGCGGCACGATCACGGTGACGCCGCTGCGAATGGAGTCTCCCTCCCAGACTGTGGCTTGTCCTACTAAGACACCCGCGACGTCCGTGATCGCATTGAGTTGGCCGGGCTGAAATATTCCCGGCGCCACGCCGATGTCGCGCGCGCGGGGTCGCTCGTCTTGAGCCGTGCTTTCTCTAGCCATGAGTGTCACGAGAAGGGATAGCGCTAGCGCGCGGATGAAGTATGTGGTGCACCTCGGCACCGCTATCGAGAGGATGTTCATCTTGTGTGAGTCCGGAAGTGTACTCTCGCAATCTGACTTATTCGCCAAGGTGACGAGTTCTGGCCTTTACGGCCAGATCCGGCTTCTTGGTGATGATGCCGTCCACGCCCCAGTCGAGCAACCGGTCCATGTCCGCCTCGCTGTCGACTGTCCAGACGTGGACGCGCATCCCCAGCTCATGGGCTCGCTCCACCAACCGTGGTGTCACCAATCTCAGGCCCCAGTGAGTCTCGGGTAGCTGCAGAGCATCCATGCTCGCCCCCCAGAAGCCGTCGAGCCGCGTCCAGTGTAGCAGAATGAAGGCGAGCATCTGGTCCAGAGTAATACTGCGGGGGCCTGGATAATCACGCAGCGCGGGTGCGCGCTGCCAGGAATACCAGGCGGCGAGCAGGACCCGGTCGCTGGCGCGGTGCTCGTCCACGAGGCGGCGCGTTGCCTGCGCGGCACGTCGTTCCTTGATGTCCAGGTTGAAGCGCGCATTTGGAAAAGCTTCGAGCGCCTCGGCCAAGGTCGTGACCCGATGTCCCTTTCCCCGATAGGGAAACGTCGCGCCGCCATCGGACGACCAGTTGAATCCCGCATCGAAACTCCGAATCTCGTCCAGCGTGTACTGCCTCAGCGGTCCTTCGCCGTCTGTATTTTCGGAGAGATCGCCACTGTGGTGCAGGACGGCATGGCCGTCTCGGGTCAGGTGGACGTCGGCCTCGATCGCGTCGGCGCCTTGCTCGATCGCCAGGCGGAGCGCGTCAAGCGTGTGTTCGGGCGCATAGGCGGAAGCACCGCGGTGCGCGAGAACCATAGGCTCGTTGGCGAAATAAGAATGCGACATAGGGGCTTTATCGTCGGATCGCCTAGTACTTCGGCATGCGCGGATCGACTTCGTCCGACCACGCGTGCAGACCTCCAGTCAAGTTGTACACCTTTCGGAAGCCGATCTCCTGCAACAGCCGCACGGCATGAGCGCTTCGTCTGCCGGTCCGGCATATGACCACGATCTCCTCGGCGCTGTCCAGGCTGGTCAGCTGACCAGGGAACGATCCGAGAGGTACTGGTTCTGCCTTCTCGAGATTGCAGATGCTCCACTCGTGCGGCTCTCTTACGTCGATGAGTCGGATCGCTGCGCCCGCGTCGAGGCGTGTCTTCAACTGGCTGGCCGTGATAACCGGGACCTGGCCCTGAATGGACCGGCTCTCTTGCGCAGCCTGCGTGATACCACAAAACGCGTCGTAGTCAATCAGCTCGCGGATGGTCGGGTCACTTCCGCAAATCGGGCATTCTGGGTCCTTGCGGAGACGCAACTCACGGAAACTCATACGCAGTGCGTCAAACAGCAGTAGCCGTCCGATGAGCGGTTCGCCCTGACCGATGATGAGCTTGATCGTCTCGTTTGCCTGGAGCGCCCCGACAATACCGGGCAAAACGCCCAGGACTCCGCCTTCGGCGCAAGAAGGCACGAGACCGGGCGGTGGCGGCTCGCGAAACAGGCAGCGGTAACAAGGTCCCTCTTCGGCGTAAAAGACCGACGCCTGACCCTCGAACTTGAAAATCGATCCGTAGACGTTCGGCTTGCCCAGCAGTACACAGGCATCGTTGACCAGGTAGCGCGTCGGGAAGTTGTCAGTGCCATCCACGACTATGTCGTAGTCTCCGAGTATCTCGAGGGCGTTGCTGGATTGGAGCTGGACCTCATGTGTCTCTACCGTGATTCCTGGATTCACGTCGAGCAAGCGCTCGCGTGCCGAGTCTAGCTTGGCACGACCGACGTCTCGAGTACCGTGAATGATCTGGCGTTGAAGGTTGCTGTAGTCCACGACGTCGAAGTCCACGAGCCCGATGGTCCCGACGCCGGCCGCGGCCAGGTAGAGCGAGGCCGGCGAACCCAGCCCCCCCGCACCGATCAGCACGACGCGGGCCTGTTTGAGCTTCTTCTGACCCTCCAGTCCCACCTCGGGCATGATGATATGGCGGGCATATCGCCGGACTTCGTCTTG
>Ga0209536_100006264_pt1 | contig 18236 bp, 19 predicted proteins | sample DeeMarSeWOR28_12_FD_187461 | JGI IMG/M metagenome (GOLD analysis project Ga0209536, IMG submission 187461) | Marine sediment microbial communities from White Oak River estuary, North Carolina - WOR-2-8_12 (SPAdes) (version 2) | ecosystem: Environmental > Aquatic > Marine > Intertidal zone >... | reverse complement strand
GAAATTCACAGCCACTTAGGCTAACCTCACTGAAGCTTTCTCAATGTCTGTGGTCCTACCTGACTGGCGGATTCGTGCTCTCTGCGAAGGTGGCATGATTGAGCCTTTTGATCCCACGCGGATCAACCCGGCCAGTTTGGATGTAACACTCGGCACCAATCTTTACGTTGAGACTGAGGACGGGGGGCTTCTTCCAATGAAGATCTCAGAACACACCAGGGAGAATCCCTTTCTGCTCCGGCCTAACGAATTCATCTTGGCTGAGACGGCTGAGATCTTTAACATCCCTGATTTCATCTCAGCCCAGTTCGTGCTTAAGTCTTCGCTAGCTCGTGCTGGTCTGGAGCACTTACTAGCCGGCTACATCGATCCTGGGTTCAACAACTCGGTGCTGACTCTGGAGTTCAAGAACGCCAAGCAGTTCTCCGCGTTCCCGTTATGGCCTGGCATGAGGTGCGGGCAAATAATCTTCACGGAAATGTCTGATGTACCTCAAACGAGTTACAGATACACCGGACGCTACAACTTTGATGGTAAAGTCTCACGTTCTAAAGGACTCTTGTAGTACCTGAGGTGAGTCTTTGAGACTCACGAACTGAGACACATTTGAGAAAGATAAATAGTATTTAGTGAGTCCAAGTTTGTTGCTAATCTATTCCTTAGAAAAAGTTTTACTATTAAGAAAAGTTGAACTTACTACACCTCCAACTCACCAAAGATAACTCTGTGCCTAGGGGTTGACAAGGTGAGCAGTAGGATGTACATTGCTCTGCATGGGCGGCACCGGCCCTCAACGCGGTGCGTCCCCTTCATCACATCAACATGGCTAAGGTCACCACCCAATCCCTGATCGAGCAGGGACGCATCAGCGCCGAGCGTTACGATGCTTGCGACATCGCTCTGGCGGAGCTCAACGGAAGCTTCGGCACAGAGTACGAAGCGGCACGCAGCAATCTGACTACGATGCTCTGCCACGCGGAGCACGGCGGTCTAGATCTCTCAGTGTTCAAGGGAGAGGATTCGCTGTTCAAGTTCCCTGAGTTCCGTACGAACATCGTTGTTCGGATTGATCGCAGCCCTTCGCCTCACTCAAAGATCGAGAAGCTCAACGAGAAGATTGCCGATCTCGAACGCAAGCTCAAGATCGCCAAGATTGAGCGCGACAGCCTGATCAAGCAGCTTGATCTCACTGGCGCTGTCGATCTAGTTACTGACAAAATCACCGCCGTCTTCCGCCGCCTTAAGTGATCATGAGCAACGACAAAATCTTCCTGCTTCACTGCTCTGTCAGCGCTTCCGTTAGGCAGAGCACTCAGATCAAGATGGTTGATCTCCAGCTACCCGACACTGTTATTGATGTTCTTGAGAAGCAGCAGTCTGTCTCTGTGCGCCCGACACTCTCAGGCAAGCTCAAAGATTTCCTCAACCTGTTGCGCATTGAGCAACGCAAGTTGTACGACGAGTGCACCATTCACAACGGGGACGTGCACTTCCTCCACGAGGATTACTTCGAAGAGGCAATGGAGCGGATCACCAAGATTCGATCAGACGCTGTCAACTACAACGAACAGCTGAATGAGCTGTGGCTCGAAGAGTACACCCGATGGTCGAACACTGTTGAGGGTTTCCTAGAACCTCTCTTCCGTGATGATGCTGAAGGTTTCAAGCTCGCGAAGGAAGCGTACCTGACCATCTTCCCCACTAAACAAGAGTTTGAGAATCCGATCCAGGTGTTTGTGGTCGGACCTAATCCTGTGAGCATGGAGGTATCCGAAAGCAAAGAGGAGCACTCGATCTCCTCTGCGATCCAGGAGGCTGCTATCTTTAACACCACGCAGGTTCTAGAGGCTGCTCGTGAAAGTGCTGCTGATCGTGCCTTAGCTAAAGCGGCTGAGTTGATCGATGATCTAGACGTGCGTGTGTCTAGTAAGGTGGGTGAGCGCCAGACTGGTGGTGCCAAGCGCCGAGGCTCCTGGCAGATTACTGTAGAGGCTTTGCAACTGATCACGCGGCATTGCCCAGGCTTCGAGAATCTTTCGAAGCTATCGAATGATTTGCTCGATGTAGGTGTCAGGCTCCAATCGGACTCAGCCAAGATCAAGAACCAAGCGTTCAATGACTATGCGAACGTGAAGGCAGAGATCCGCAGTGAGCTACAAGCAATCGTAGACTCACGGAACTCTACAGGTGGCTTGGAGTCTCTTAAAAAATCTCTGGCGCTGTCTGGTATATACCGTGATCTGCTCGGTAAGATCACCAGCGCTGAGAATCAGGAGCAGCTCGATGAGCTCTACCACGAGCTTCAGATCGAGAAAGATGTTTACCATCAGCGAGCTAAACATCTGCAAACTCTGTTCGATCAACGAGCTGAACTAGTTAAAGCTCAAAAGGTAAGCCTTGATGATTTGATCAACGAGGTCAAAACAATCGAAGCAGAAACAACTGACGATCTTGACTTTTAAGGCAAACAAACCAAACACAAAACCAAACTCATGAACGACACTCTCTTCTCTAGTCTCCAGAACTTCCGAGCTTCACTTAACACGAGCTTCCTAGAACGTGAGGATGTAATCGACGGACTGCTTGCTTCTGTAATCACCAAACAAAACAGCTTTCTGTTCGGGTTGCCAGGAACAGGTAAATCTGAACTGGTCCGAGCCGTGGCTAACGGATTCAGCGGAACAAAGTTCTTCGGTTACCTCCTCTCACCAACCACAGACCCGAGTGAGCTCTTCGGACCTGTAGCTGTTTCGAAGTTGCTCAAAGATGAATACGTTCGTGATGTAACAGGTTACTTACCTAGTGCAAACATAGCTTTCCTTGATGAGCTCTTCAGAGGCAGCTCGGCTGTACTCAACTCGCTGCTCACCATCCTGAACGAGCGTACGTTCAACAATGGTCGTGACGTAATCGAAACTCCAATCCAATCAATCGTTGCTGCTACAAACAGCTTCCCTCAAGAAGAATCTCTTCAGGCTTTCTGTGATCGCTTTCTCTTCCGACCGACAGTAGATCTGCTGAAGAAACCAACATCTAAGCGAAGCCTTGATGCCTGGGCTCTGGGTATCAAGCCCCGTCCGGCTGTTGAGTCGCAGCTGACATTCAAAGATCTTCAAGCTATCCAGGAAGAAGTCACCTCTGTGCAGGCAAGCGATGATTTCCTGGATTCCTTTTCACAAGTTATCGACCTACTGGCCACCCGAGGAATCACTATTAGCGACCGCCGTCGCGTGCAGATCCTTAAGTTCTTGAGGGGTTGGGCGCTAGTGCAGGGAGATGAGGAGCTCTACCCGGAACACCTACACCGCTCACTCGTGCACATCGTTTATCAATCGCAAGACGATGTGCAGGTTATTAAAGAAGTTCTAGAGCAAGCTGTACCTACGGCAGAAAAACTTCTTGAAAGCATCAAGCGAGCACACAGCGGGATCCTTACTGAATACCACGCTGTGCACGCTCAGGAATCCAAAAGCGTAGACGACCTCAATCGTCTTGTCGGCAAGCTCCGCAAGATGCACCGAGATCTTGACACCCTGAGCAACAAGTTAGACAACATTCTTGAATCAGGTCAGTATCGAATCTCTGCTCACGCCCGTCAGACCGCTACAAAACTCGCACAGACAATCGAGTCTTCATCGCAATCTGTTGCTAGCTCCATCTCCAACATCTCCTCGTGAAAACAAACACCGAGTTCCTGCGCCTTGTAAACAACGAGCCTCTGGTGCTCGCTGTCTCTGCACTCTCTGACTTCTTGTGGGACGACTTCATTCGCGACGCCCGCCCCATCGTTAAGTACTTAGAGGATAAGTACAACATCAAACAGCTCTCTCGTTTCGGCAAGGAGTTGTTCGACTTCTTGTACAACGGCGGGCAAGTAACTACGGTCATCAAATTCGACGAGGTTGAATCTTACTTTCGCGCCAAACAAAACGGAGAGAACCCGGACCTTCCCGCTGGATACAAGCCTGAGTACTCGTTCTGGTACAGCCTGTTTGTACAAGTCTGCGAGTCTCCCTCATGGCCACGGCTAGTCGCTATCTCAATAGGCGATCAGTTCACCGCAGGCAACAACGCTGTAAACGTGATCAACGAGCTCAGCGAAATCCTGATGAGCGAGATCGAGAGCAACGTCCTCGGTGCAGAGCTACTCAGTCAAGGTGCCCAGCAGCTCCAAGACATTCGTGAGCAGTTCATGGAAGCTAAGAAGCAAGGTAACAACGCCAAGGCTGCTGAGCTGCGCCAACAGGGTAAGGAGCTCGGCCGTCAGATGGAGCAAAGCTTGCTGCAGATGAGTGAGCAGATGCAGCCCCAGGTGGACAGGGCAGTTGATCGTGCGCACCAATCAGCTAAGGATAACCAAGAAGCTATGGCTGCTCTCGCTGGTAGCGAGGCTGGTAAGGGTATCGCCCTCAACGATCTAGATCAAAAGCGCAGCCTGGCCAGAAAGCTGAGCAGCAACCCTGGCTTGAAGGAACTCGTGCGTCGACTGGGTGCCTTACGTCAGGCATGGGCTGACCGCAAACGAGCTCGCAGATCGCAGACAAGCTACAGCGACATCGTTGGCGCTAAGTTCTCTGACACGGTGACTAAAGCGTTCCCCGCTGAGATTGCACTAGCTGCCACGGGGCAGGGTCGGGCTCTGTTTGCTCTCAAGTACAGCCAGAAAACTCTGCTCTGTAAGGATTACGAAGCAAAGATTAAAGAGCTGGACAAGGGTCCAGTGGTTCTGTACATCGACATCAGCGGCTCGATGGCAGGAGAGTGTGAGCTGTGGTCTAAGGCGATTGCCTATGTAGTCGCGGAAGAATGCTTAAAGCAGAAACGTGCGACGCACATCCACCTGTTCGACACGGTCGTGCAGAAGAGCATCCACCTGGAGAAGGATCGGACAGACAATGAACGTCTGCTTAACTTCGTGCTCAGTTGGACAACAAGGGGCGGAACATCGTTCTGCTCGGTTATTGACCATGCGCTCACGAAGATTAACTTCGTGGAAAAAGCCGACATTTTGATGATTACAGACGGGAACGCAGAGGTCTCGGATCCTTTCATCCGGCGACTCAACGCGTTCAAACAAAAACACGGTGTGCAGTGGAGCAGCTTTTGTATCGGGAGGCAAGCTCGTGTGCTGAGAGAGTTCAGTGATTATGTGCACACTGTAGACACATCAAACGATCCCAAGAGCGCTGACCTCTTTCAAAATGCACTTCGATAAAGGTCTGTTCCCGATGACACGACTTAGATTGAGGGGCCAGAGTCACCCCTCCCATGAGTAGGCAGTCTGAAGCGGCGGCGATTCGAAGACTGGAGTCTGAATACTCACCAGCCACGGAGTTCTACGAACTGGAGGAGTGGTTAGGCCATCAGCTCTACGACACGTATCACAACCTGCACGGAGGAGAGCCAGAGCTTTTTAGATTCCGAGAGGCTGTCCTCTTATATGTACCAACTACAGAACTGATCAACGCTACGCGCCTCGTTTACAAAGATGTGACAGAGCATTGCGTCATCCTGAGCGGTTTTCTTTATAAAAACTACGGGATACGGAATCTAGGCAATCGAGCGGACGTAGAGATGCAGCTAATGCTCAGCGAGCATGACTTTGATCTAATGGCCTTACAGATAGCTTCTGACCTGATCGCGTGGTACGACAACGTGAGCTTGATGCTGAGTGTGTCGGCCAGGCAGCAAAAACAACACAATCCTTAAGAAAGTCTGAAGTCCTCTGCGGTCCAAGCATTGGAGGGATAGTCTTTACTGGTTCAGCTTGTTCATTACATGAACTTCAAGTTTAAACTCGGCGACACAGCGCTGGATAACAGCGAAGCCAAAGCCCTTCTCAGCGCTGCCGGGAAAGAGGCTGCAATCATGATCGACATCGCAGAGCACGTCGATCCGGCAATGATCGACGCTAAAAAGCTCTTCTCAATCAGCGTCGAAACCAAGAACCCCACGCTGGCTTCTTTGGCTGCTCGGTTCGCGATCGAAGGAGTTTCAGCACCTGGTAAGCGTCAGTACCGCCGCACCGACGCTCAACGCATCTCTCGTATCGAACCCAGCGTTGTTATTGACCAGCCCGCTCAGGCTATCGATGCTCTTTGCAGGATGGAGAGCCTCAAAGCGATCGGCGCTGCAATGATCCTCGAAGGCGTTGGCGACGGTCGCTCCAGGACCTTGCGTCAGATTGCCACATCCTGTGTAAACGGCATGGCTTATCGGGGTTCCGTCAGCCCTGACTCCCAATGCTTCAGGGGTTTCGTTAAGGACGGCGATGGTCACTACCGCACCTTGAACCAAGGTCCTAGCGTTCCTCGGGACGCCTGCTACCACGCGTCGCCGATGTATACGGCAATCCGTGACGGAGCTGCTCTGTTGAAGGAGTGGGGCCTTGTGGAGATGAAGGAGATCATCGAGTTCGGAAGCAAAGATAAAGAGCTCAACGACAACAGCAAGCGGTTGCGTCGGACTGTCTACGCTGTGTCCCCGACTGCCATGGGTCGGAAAGTGGCTCATGAGTGGGGCGACATTGCGGACTTCATCAGCCACCGCTGGAGCAGCCGCATCCGGGAGAAAAAGTCTTACGCTGCTTGAACGCCTGACCACTGATCTCACGGGGCGTCGAAAGATGCCCCCTTTTTTTCTCTCATGAAAATCTTCTACGCAACCGACAACAAAACGTTTCAGCAAGCTTTACTCGAACTAAATCAAATACCGAAGCTCTGCCTCGACTTGGAGACCACGGGGCTTGATTCGCACGTCTCCAAACCTCGTTTAGTGCAGCTGTGCACAACTGACGAAAAGGTAGAAGATAGGACTGTCTATGTTCTGGACTTGTTCAAGATAAAGGATACTTCTGGTTTAAAGGAGTTAATCGAATCCCGTGAAATGCTGTTGGGTCACAACCTCAACTTCGACCTACAATTTCTACTCTCACTCGGCATTGATTACAAGGGTAAAATCTTCGATACCTATGTTGCAGAACGTTGTCTGCGTGCTGGGTTTAAAGAAAAGAAAGTAAGCCCGAAGCTACAAAAGCCTTACTTTGATGACGTCAGCTGTTCGTTGAAGGCTGTAGTAAGTAGGCGGCTCGACATCGAGATAAGCAAGGAACAACAGGTTTCAGACTGGAGTAAGGAAGATCTAGGTATCGAGCAGATCGAATATGCAGCTAAAGACGTAGACCTACTTCCGAAGATCGCAGCAGATCAACTTAAAGAGCTAGCGGAGGAAGCGCTCCTCGATGTTTACTCGCTCGAATCTAAGTGCATCCGCCCTGTGGCACTAATGTGTCACAAAGGGTTTAACGTGGATGTTAGCAAGCTAGTAGCTTTAAGAAGCGCTATTCAAACCAAGCTAGACGAGATAACATTAGAGTTCTGCACTAAGCTCGACTCGGCTTTACCGCCCGAGCTCAAACTCCCACGGAAGGTCGATGGTACTCTGGCAATCGGAAAGAATCTTCGAAAAGAGTTCAACCCAGGATCAGGGGTCCAGTGCACTAAGTGCTTCGAAGCACTTGGCATTGCACTTCCAGTCAATCCAGGAACAGGAAAATCGACTCTTAATCAGATCCAGCTCGCAGAGTTCGACAGCGACGATCTTCTGCTCAACCTATACAGAAGGCGCACCAAAGTTGAGACTCAGCTGGAGCACGCTGAAAAACTTATTGCGAATGTAAATCCTATTACTAAGAGAATCCACTCAGGCTACAACCAGTATGGGGCGAACTCAGGGCGCTTCACCTCCAGCGGCGCTAAGAAGACAAGTGCTAAAAAAGTTAAAAATCAGTTCGCCATTAACGCCCAACAGATCCCTCGCGATAAGGAGTTTCGTGAGTGTTTCGTTGCCACGCCTGGCTACAAGCTGATCATCTGTGACTTCAGTCAGATCGAACTGCGTCTAGGTGCTGAGCTCATCGGAATCCCCCAGATGATTGAGGCGTTTAAGCAGGGGCACGACCTGCACACGGTTACTGCAGGTCTGATCTACAAAATTCCCCTGGAGGAGGTCCAGAAAAACCAACGGCAAGAGGGTAAGACACTTAACTTTGCTCTTTTGTACGGGATGGGTTTCAGGAAGTACAAGACCTACGCTGCCCAGAGCGGAAAGATAATTTCCTTGTCAGAAGCCAAGGTTGCACATGCGTCATTCCACAGTGCTTACCCACGCCTAAGGCAGTGGCACAGGGAGAGGTCAGCGATGGTGGAAGACGGGTGGACTTATGTCCGAACACCGCTTGGTCGGCGCAGGTTACTCTCCTACAGCGACGCCACCATGACGGCCTGTGCGAACACGCTGATTCAAGGGGCAGGAGCTGATATCCTTAAGCTGTCATTAGCCAAGCTGAATTCATACCTAGGAGATGAAGCACATCTAGTTGCTTGTGTTCACGATGAAATTGTCCTTGAAGCAGTCGAAACTAAAGTCGGGTACTACAAGGACATTCTCGAAGGCTGTATGAAAGAAGCTGCCGAGACCATCCTGAAAGAAGTACCCTCAAAAGCTGACGCTAGTTACGGAGACACCTGGTCCGAAAAATGAGTAAAATCATCAAAAGCCCCCGCCCCCTCTCTCCTAGTAAATTCAAAGTAGGAGATAGGGTTACTGAGAACATCAAGAGCATCACCTGCTTCAGTCCCTTTGCCGATAAAAAAGTAAGGGATACTGTTGCGGCTTACGTACACGAGACTCGTGTAGGTACCGTTAAGGAGGTCTTTGTCAAAACAAACAAGAGGGGAGACCGCCGGCACTACGCGACTGTTCTTTGGGACCACTTGAAGTCTCCAATGGAGCACGAGCAAGGTCGCCTAAAGATCCACGCTGCGTCTCAGATCGTCAATCCTGTTGAACCAGAGAAAAAGGAGGCACCAAAAGCGCCCAAAAAGAAGGCAACTCAGTCGGTAGAGATACTGAACTTAGATGTAGTCAAGCACAAAGATATATTTACAGCTAAGACTGAAGCAGGTTATGTCGGCTGTGTTCGTATGAGCTCGGGTGTATGCATGACCGTAGAGGTGTACAGCAGCGCACTCGAAGCGGCAAACAAAGCCCGTAGCTTAAAAAGACAGCTTGAGCTACCCAAAGCTCAAGAATGTAAAGAAACCAAAAAAAACACAGAAGAGACTAAAAAATGTGTAGTCAAGAAAACCATAAAAAAGGTAGCCTTGGGATCGAGACTGTACACCCTCGACGAGACCAAGGCAATGCCCCTACTGCGTTTCCAAGAGGTGTGGGTAATTATAAAAGACTCTATGTACGTCAGTGATTGTCTGGACACTGAGAGACGTAATCTCGTCAGTTACACGTCTAATCGAGATAAAGCGCTCTACTTCACCTGCCACGAAAAAGCAAAAAATACGATGCGTGTGCTAAAGGGTGTTGTTGGTCCAGGCTTTGACTTAAAAAGATTCTTCATCGAAAACAAGTAAACTTGAAATAGTGAGGTATTAAGCTATGGCTACCCGATTCGCTGGAGATTTTTTCGGGGTACCCCTTGTAGCCAACGAGGAAAAGAGCTCTGTCTTACTTGACTACTACCCCGAGCTTAAGAGTATTAAGTCAAAAACTAACGGACAAACAAAACCCGAGGCTGACGAAGGAGCTCGAATGTACGGTGGAGCGCAAGCTGCGCCGACATTCGTGGGCTTCAAGGGATTTCAAGCTAACGATAGAGAGCGAAAAGCAGCTCCTATCTTTACTGGCTTTAAAACTTTCGAGCAAAACAAATAGCTAAAGACCTAAAGGGCCTATACTGTGAATACCCCGTATTAAGGCCATCAAAAAGCTTCTTAGCTAAGGCCGACTAAGCTTTATGACTGCCACGCCAACCGCCTCTAGTACTACCGCAGGAGCTTCTGCGCTTCCGGGATCTACTCGCTTTGGCCGCCGCGTAGTTAGGCGTGCTGGTGAGATGTTTGGCCTTGACCTCGCTTCGTTATTCGACGATGACGCGGAAGGCGAAGAAGGCACTAGTGGTTTCGAAGGCTTCACCCCAGAATTCGCTATCAGAAGCCAACGAATTGGAAGGAGTCCGAGCACTCTTCGTTATAAAGCTCCGCTAACTCAACCTGGTGAAGCAATCTTTAAGCTTGCTGAGTCCGTGCCGAGTGCAGTCAGCATCGACAATCAAGTAAGCGCTCCCTCGACTTCAACTGCAGCAGCGGCGCCGACAACGCCTGCCCAAGATTACAGTGCGATTTTTGGAGGCTTAAGTCAGCAAATTAGCGATCTGCAGAAAGCGTTAAATGAACGACCCCAAACCTCGGTAACGACTGACACATCTGGTGGACAACAGGATCAAGGGCAACAGGATCAAGGGCAACAGGATCAAGGACAGCCGGCTCCGACTTACACCTCGTTTGTGGGTGGCGACCCCGGTAAGGGAGGTATGCAATCCGTAACCTCGGCTCTTGGTGCTGGTTTAACACCGAGTCAAGTACGAACCCAAGCGAGTCAGGCAAATATCTCCTTCACCCCTGCTGCTGCCACGCAGGTGGCTCGCGCGACGAATATCCAGCAGTTTAATCAACAAGGATCTTCAATGGGAGCAAATGCAGTTACTCGTGCACTGGAATCTGGCCTACGACCAGGTGAGATTAAAAAGGCTGCTGAGGCACAAGGTGTCAACTTATCAGAGAAAGCTCTCAAACAAATTAAAAAAGCTAAGAATTGAGAAAACGTCTAAGCTGAATTAGCTGCTACCTAAAAGGTGAAGCTTAAAAAACTTATTCTTGAGAAACTTTGGGTATGGCTCGGGCTATACCCCATTTTTGCTGCGAACGAGGAAGACCGAAGGCGTATCATCGAGGCAGCAGACTTCCAGCCGAATGACGTCTACTAGTTACTGTCTGGATCTTAGGCGTGATGAAAAAAAGCTTGAACTTGCTGTCACTGCGATCGATTCAAACCACGCGCAAGCTCAAGCTTCCGATATTGCTAGAGCGTTGCAGGCAGATACATTCTCTTTGACCTACAAGGGAGTAAAAGATAGCATTCTTGCCGTTCTATTCAGAAGACTAGCTACGAGCGACTTTGAGCACAAAGAGTGTGACGTATGGAAAGGCCATCTCTGCAATGGGCACCCAGTCGTCTACGCCATGGGTAAGAGATACTACGTGCGCCCCTTGATACTAGATTATCTTGAAATCAACAAAGACGATTGCGTAAAGCCGTCGTGCGGCAACCGAATTTGCATCAACCCTTACCACAACTCTTACAAGAAGATGAAAGCGTCCAAGCTTGGAGACGCAGACACCAATTTGGTACTAGCATTCTCCAGCCAAGGCGTCCCCGTCAGGGAGATCGCCAAGGCACTGAAGGTACATCGCTCAACGATTTACAGAACGCTCAACCATGCTCATCACGATGCTCGGCCTTCGGGTCAAAGACGAAGCGCTTGAAGAAGACGGAGTCGTCAACGCAATCGCGGAGTCGCTCCCAACCTCAGACAAACGAGTCGCAACCAAAGTTCAGCTGACGCAAAAGTCTGACCACTACGTCGGCAAGCTGCTGAAGAAGCTTAAAGAGGATCAGACGATCCTCGCCATCGGTCCTGCGAAAGCCACGCCAGACGGTGTGCTTCAGATGCAGCCGATGCTGGTTGTGACCAATGATAACTTTGACGACCTGCTTGCCATTAATACTTATATGGCTTGTGGTGGCTTAGGTCCCAAACAAGAAGAAAGCGAGGTCGGCGGTTCGACGGTGACTAACAGGTCGTTGGCTTGGCAAGATCCCGACAGCTCCGAAACCTCCTGGACAAAAATTACAGCGTGGGACAAGTTCTCGAAGCAGCTTTCTGAGCTGCCTAACGGGACGCCGACAATCGCTGTCGGTCGAATCACCACGAGTGAGAAAGAAGAGCGTCAGTACTTGAACTACTCCGTCGAAAAAGTTCTTTACCTTCCTAAGGGCACAAAGTCCGCGCCCAACAAGGCTGCAGATCCCGACAAAGGACGCGTCTCAGCAGCGGCTCTCGGTTCACTGGACTTCTCTCTCTGATTTACGACCATGGTGTTTATCGCTGGCAAATTCTCGGCTGATGAGATTCTCTGTCAAATCCCGCCGCACACCCTCCGAATCGATCTTCAAAGCCGCTATTGGAAATCCGATACTGATAGCGAAGCGGCGATCGTCGACAGCAACGGTAACGGGATTCCGATTTCGTTCGTGCTTCTTGGGTTCACGCCGTACTTTGGCAACCTCGGTATGCGATCGCATGAGGAGTTTATTCGTATTGCTTACATTGGTGTCTCACCTAATCATCGTCTGCTTCCACCTCGCTGTGTATGCACTAGCATCATCAGTGGTAAATCGTCTCAAAGGAACTTCATCTCGTACTTCCAGACGCTCTACAACAACCGTATCAATGTAGGCGAAGTCATCACTGAGACAAAGTTTGTCCAGAAGTCCTTTAACGAAAGGGACCCGATGACTGGTGCTGACGGCGCCAAAATCAACTACAACGTTCTAGAGTTCCGGGATCGTCCTACTCAAACGGATGAAGAGCAAAAGCTCATCGAAGATATTGGAGCGTGGCTCGATTCTGGTTCAGGAGATCTGGTGGCGTCTGCTCTACGCAGTACTATCTCCGGCGCTCATTTGGTTGAGCTACCTCTGGGAGAAGACCACGCAGCCATTAAGGAAGCTTTCATTGAAGCTAACCCGAAACGGCTAGAGGGTGCAGCGCCTGCTGGTCTGGCAGCGCTTCCCGCAGGGGCCGGTGCTCCTGGAGCTAAGGCAAGTGAGGTGGAGCCTCCGACCGCCAAGAAGAGTTCCAGCAAAAAGGATCTTACTGACGAGCAGAAGGCAGCTCTCCAAGCCGCTGGTCTCGACTTCTAAGCTAAGCTCTACCTGGATGTTCACCACGAGGGGCGCCGTCAAGCGTCCCTTTTTTTGTGCCTACAGCTCTAGCAGGTCGCCAAAGGACGGAAGATCGACACCATACGCTATACAGTACTTTATAATATTCTCTAAGAGCTTTGCTCGTATCAAATAGTTTGCGTAAACGACCTCTAACACCTCTCGAGACTCTTTAGGACTAAGCTTATCGATGCCATCTAGAAAAGCACGGTGGGTAAACTTCTGCTCAAGTGTTAAGTGAGACTTAAGCTTATCCAGCAACTGTTCCGACATGTCGAATTTTTACTGCGTTCCTCGTTACATCTTCGATCCTATCCGTAACTTGGGGCTGGTTGATGGAGTAGTACTCTTACCGTTCGACCCCGAGGGAGCGCTTGAGAAGCAGGTAAGAAAGGCCAGCGTAACTGATGTAATAACAAACAACTGCGAAGAGAACATCGTAGACCTTGAATGGTGGTCTAAACAGAAAGGACAGGTCGACTGGGTAGTCGCTATAACCCAAGGAATGAAAGACTACACTAAATGGATCACTGAATGCGGACTACAAGCTGCAAGAAAAGGTGTGTGCGTCTTAGATCGTCTGACATTCCTGGAGCCCACGAGGGCACGTGAAGACTTCTTGCAGAACTCGTCTCTAACAAACATTAAGATATTGTCCCCCAGGCCATCATTTCGTGCGGATGGGACTAATTCAAAGGACCCTGTAACTTCTGCGTGGTTTGTGTTTCAAAAACCGGGAGCAGCTCAAGTGAACACGTGCATTGACTTCGAGGTATCCTGGCATCGCCCACAAGACCTCAAGCTGTGAGTAATCGCCTGTTCAAGAGACTAGATCAACTTATTGAACTCCAGATCGAACACAACCGTCAGCTTGATAAGATCACTGCATTGCTTGTGGGGCAGCAGCTGCTGACTGAGTGCGTTGATTATCAGGGTAACGCACGATCACCGGAGGATTGCGCAGAGATCACTGTTGAAGGTTTCTCGGCTGCTTTGTGCTTGATGTCAGAGCTCGATCAACGCAACCGCGATTACCAGTATCAAAAGTCTGAGTTCTTCATAAATGATGACGAGGATGACGACGATGATAATGAAGATGAAGGTAAATTCGCATCCAGTTCGTTCTAAGCTGAAGAGGAATTGACACTACAACTGTGTCCGATACACGTGTAACGATCAACGGTTTACGGCATTATCTCTGTGCTGGTGTTCCTAAACCTCTTCCATCTGTAACATCTGTACTGAGCGCCACTCAGACTGAGACGACACGTAAAAAGCTAGCGCACTGGAATTTGATGAACCCTGGCGTAGCTGATGCTGCAGCTACCAGGGGAACTTGGATTCACAACAGCGTAGAAGATTATCTACGTGGGCTCCTTGTGGTTCCGTCCGAACAATACAAGCCGTATTGGAATGGAGTGCCTGAGCTTTTAGACGACCTTCTAGAAGGTGGTCGCGTGCTTTGGAGCGAGAAACCTTTCAACCAACCACGCTGGTCGAAGTATGTCGGCGACGACGGTGTGGGAAGAATCCATTATTACAGCGAAGAAACAGGACATGGGTACGCAGGGTGCTGCGACCTGATCTACATGAACTCAAACGCCGAGGTTATTTTGGCGGACTTCAAGACGAGCAACGGCCCGTACTCAGCTCGATTCCCCAACAAAAGCCAAAACGTCGACGAGAAAACTAAGAAAGCCCTGATCTCAGGCGTATTCAAGACTAAAAAGACTCGACTGCAGCTCGCTGCTTACAAGCTCGCAGCTGAAGCCTGCCTAGGGATTAAAATTGCTAAGACACAAATAATCGTCACAACAGCTATTCCTGAATTCAACACTCAGATATTTACGTTTGGCTCTGAAGAAGTAGAAAAAGATTGCGAAGGATGGCTCCAGGTTTTAAAAAGTTACTACGAACTTCACCCTCCAGCGTAGAATCGAACCCACCAGAGGGCTGGCCCTGAAAGGGTTCTTCACCTTTTCTTCGGATCCGCTCGCCCGTTTTTGGGCCATACTAGAGGCGCTCAGCGACACCCCATGAAGTTCATTTGCTCTGTAAACCTGTCGGTGGTCCCTCACCTTGATCCCGTCCAGGGCAAAATCGCGAGCGGTGGGAACTTCGCAGCCTTTAACTCTGGCTGGGATGCTGTCGAATACGACACTTCGGAACTGACTGAAGTTTTAGGAAAGCAAGCTGGTCTTTGTGCTTGGCATTTACAGGACGGAAAGCGACAAAAGAACGCAACAGGAGTAATAAAAGCAGGCTTAATTATTGTCGACATCGATAATCAAGCCGACCATAAAGACGAGCACGGTAACAAAGTACAGAAGCAAGAGCTAACAGTAGAGCAGGCATTAAAACTAGACATATGTAAAAAGTACTTAACACTTGGCTACTACTCACCATCAACCGCAGATGGGTGGCCTCGGTTCCGCCTGGTGTTCGGCCTAGAGACAACCGTCATAAACCCTGCTTTCTACCAGTGGTTTTGTAAGCAGATTTACGCCCAGATACCGGGCTCCGACGTCCGCGCAACAACGATTCCGAATCTGTTCTACGGACCCAGGGGGCCTGAAGAGATCTTTGCGCAGCCTGGTCGCTTCATCTCCAGTGAAAAAATTAACGAAGCGATCCGTGCATTCGCAGCTCTACCTCCCGATGAAACCGATCTAGGTGGGGATCCTGCTGAGTACCTGAACCAAGTGACCATCCGTCAAAACGGGATGGACTTGGCTCGACTGGTCTCGAACACTGTTCGGTCCGTACTAGAAGGCGAGGAAGTCGGCGACCGCAGCTCGACAATGGCTGCAGTTTTTAAGGAGCTGCTGGGCTGGTCGAACTGGTGCTGTGCGAACGACATCGCTCTGAACACGTCACCATTGACTGTGGCACGTGATGCGTTCTATAATATCTATGGTTACCCGCACGACATCGATGGCAAGTTCGACCGGATCCTGAATTCCATCAGGAATCCCGAAGAGCTCCAACCTGCTGTGTCCCTGGCTTCCGAGCTGGGTGAGCTCGGCACCTGGAAAAAGATTCGCCGCATCAGCCGGTCTGTCTTTGATACCCACGCCTCGCCTGAGGTCAAGGAAGCTCTCGAACAAGCCAAGCGAGAAGCAGCCGTAAACGCTGTGCTCGACATGTCTGAATTTGATCTCAGCTCCCCGGAGCTTGAGGTATCTACATCAAAACCCACATCAAAAACAAAAACTAAAGAGATGGACGTCCCTTCCACGCCGACTCAACTCGTAAGCCTTCAGGGCGGTTCAAAGAGCCGGGAGTTTTCAGAGAACGACGTTGCTGACATTATCGTTACCAACCAAGGTGACCAGTTCATCTACGACAGCTACCTAGATCAGTTCTACCACTACGACGAAGATCAGGATATTTGGTATCACCAAGACGAACAACATATTAAACGCCGCATCGTCAAGGCTCTAGATTCATTCGTGATTGCCGGTGTGCTGGCTAAGTACAACGCAGCCATGATCAACAGCGTCTTCTCGATCCTTAAGGCCAAGCTGCTGAAGTCTGCTGATGGTGGTCGTCGCAGCATCTGGACGAAGTCTCGTGGGTGCATCCCGTTCAAGAATGGAGTCCTAGATACCACGACGCTTGAGTTCGAACATGGTCAGCACAAGGAGCTTTACCTACGTCACAAGCTTTCTTACGAATACGACGCCAAAGCTCAGTGTCCTGAGTTCATGCGGTGGATCACCTCTGCCTTGGACAAAGGGCAAGAAGTTTTGATCCAGGCCTTCGCCCGTGCACTCCTCACCGGATACACCGCAGGTGAACGATTCCTGCACCTGGTAGGACCTGGTGGCACCGGCAAGTCGACCATGCAACAGCTCATGGTGGCGCTTGCTGGTTTCCACGGCACTCACACGTCGAGCTTGGAAGTCATCGAAACCAACAAGTTTGAGAGCTACAACCTGATCGGCAAAAAGCTTCTGCTACTGACGGATGAATCGAACTACAACCGTCGCATGGACATCCTGAAGAAGCTGACGTCTGCTTCTGATACCTTGCGTGCTGAGCGCAAGTACGGCAAAGAAATTATCAGTTTTAAGCCAGAGTGTCTGGTTTGTATCGCGAGTAACGAGCACATCACCTCTAACGACTCCAGCAGCGGTCTTGAGCGTCGTCGTCTGACGATTGTGATGGACAAGGTGGTCGATCCGAGCCTGCGCAAGGAGCTGATCAGCGTGTTCGACGATCGGATCGAAGGTTCTTTCGTTCCTGAGATGAGTGGCATTGTGACCTGGGCTCTGTCGATGCCTTACGCGACGATGAAGGATGTGCTGGCCAATCCCACGAAGCACGTCCCTTCACTCAACCGAACCAACATCGAAGCTCTGCTCTTCAACAATCAGTTCGTTGCGTGGCTGCATGACTGCTGTCTGTACGCCCCCAACACGATCAGCCCGGTGGGTCAGGGCGCCCGCAAACCCAACACAGACGAAGCGGAAAAGGGTATGTATGTCGCCAATGCGTACGGTGCTCTGTATCCGAGCTACGCGAACTTCTGTAAGTCCTGTGGCTACAAGCCGGCGGCAAAGCACAGGTTTGTCGAGCGCACCAAGGAGGCAATGGTGAACATCCTCAAGCTCCAGAATGTAAAGATAGTCTTGAACGATGGTGTAGCGAGCATCAAAGGGTTACGTATCAAGGCGTATGACCTACAATCTGACCGCGCAGCTAAGGGTCCTGATCGTCTCCCCTCACCCGTGGAGTTCGCTCAAGATCCGACCAGCACCCATTGGGACGCAGCTTTTCAAAAACATGATCCGGTTAAATCCTAATCTCAGCCTGGCTATCGTCGCAGGCGCTGCTGTTGGTGTCGCCACAGCGATCACCGCTCCTCAGTTCGTAGGTGCCTCTTTCGCTTTCGCAGGTGGTCTTATTGGTGGCGCGGGTATCAGTTGTGAACGTGCGCTCAGAAAGAAACACAACGATGAAGTTGCTACACGAGTCACTAACTGCTTCTCTGCTCTGTACGAGTCCAACCGAGGGGTGATAGACCCAATTCAACTAGGTATACTTGCAAACATCCCAGGCGATAGGGCTTACGCGTTCCTCTCAGAACTAGCTGAGAACACCAACGGGCAGAAGATCACAGTTAAGCAAGGCGCAGGTGTCGTCTTTGCTTACCCTCACAGCCAGTCAGCCCTTGACGAGCTAACTACGAACGCTAAGAAGTGGGCTGAAGCTCAGACACAGCAACTAGCAGCTGAGCTCAACCAGCACAAGCAAGCTCTGCAATACATTCAACTGCAGCAGGCGGCTGTCACGCTTCCTAAAACTCCTGCGCCTCGGGTTGAGCCAAGCCCTTGGGAGAACGTAGCTCCTCCGTCGTAGTCATTACCACT
>Ga0209536_100006263_pt1 | contig 18237 bp, 12 predicted proteins | sample DeeMarSeWOR28_12_FD_187461 | JGI IMG/M metagenome (GOLD analysis project Ga0209536, IMG submission 187461) | Marine sediment microbial communities from White Oak River estuary, North Carolina - WOR-2-8_12 (SPAdes) (version 2) | ecosystem: Environmental > Aquatic > Marine > Intertidal zone >... | reverse complement strand
CGAGGATCAGGAGCCTGGGCAACCACTTGCGCATATGGGATGGGTGGCGGCCTCGGGGGCCGGTCCCGCGGCCGGGGTCGGTCCAGCATAGCCGACGCGCGCACACCGGACGCCACGTGCCGTCCGCCCGCGTTCGGACCTCGTTCCCTGGTGTAGGATCTTCTGATGATCGCAGAGCCGCTGCGACGGGTCACGACGAACGAGATCGAATCCTTCGATCGCGACGGTGCGGTGTTGGTCAAGAGCATCCTGCCGCCCGAGTGGGTCGATCGCGTTCGCTCCGGACTGGATGCGGCAATCGGCGCGCCGGACGTCCTGTCCGAGAACCTCGGAACACTGCGGGTCGATCAGTTCCCGGCAGCCCGATCTCCGGACCTGCGTAGCATCATCGAGGAGTCCCCCCTCGCCGAGATCGTAGGGCGCGCCCTGGACAGCCCCGTCCGCTTCTACATGGACCAGCTCTTCTACAAGCCGAAGGGTCCGGTTCCCGCCACGCCCTGGCACCAGGACACCTGCTACTACAACATCGCCGGACACGACCTCATCCGCGCCTGGGTCTCGCCAGACCCCGTTCCCCGGAACCTGAGCCTGGAGGTCGTGCGCGGATCGCACCACTGGAACGTGACCTACAGCCCGCTGGCGGGCAGCGACCCGGACACCAGCCCGCGGGCCCGGGCGATGCTCGAGAATGCGCGCCCCGACCGGCCCATGCTCGGGCCCGAGGCCTACGAGGACTGGACCTACTGGAGTGGCATCCGGGACAAGAGCCTGCCCCTCGTCCCGGACATCGAGGCCCATCGCGACTCCTACGACATCCTGGGCTGGGACTACGAGCCCGGGGACGTCCTGCTCTTCCACGGCAACATCCTGCACTCGGCCCGGGGCGACGTGGTGTCCGCGAATCCGCGGCGCGCCCATGCGTCTCTCTGGGCCGGCCGGGACGTACGCTATCTGCATCGGCTGGGACAGGTGATTCCCGACCCGATCGCCCTCTACGAGCACGAGCCGCGCTCCGGCCAGCCCCTGAGCGACTTTCCGGACGTCTTTCCGTTGCGCTGGTCGCCGGAGACCGGGAGCTAGAGGGGCTTCGCCCAGCGCAGCGCGCGGCGCAGGAGTTCCTGGTAGACCGGGTTCTCCCACGAGCCACGAACGACCTCGGCGATCTTCTGGATGGGCCGCATGTCGTACTTCCCGCAGCAGTGCCCCAGGGTGAGATACAGGACCTCGCCCTCCCCGACCGGGTGCGTGTACGCCACGAGCCGAGGCTCATCCCCGGGCCATTCGTTCTCGACGTAGCCCGACTCGAAGGTCCCGCTGAAGCGCGTCTCCAGCAGCGGCTTCACCTCACCGTAGTACTCGCACAGGTAGAGCTCGTCCGAGACCTCGAAGGGGTCGATGCCGCGCACGAGCGCGTGCTCGGGGTCGGAGACCGTCACCGTGTAGGGCTGCAGCGGAGGATGTGCGATGAAGCGGCTCCCCAGCGTCTCCATGAAGGTGACGTGATCGCGGGGACAGTACATCCCCTTCGGTCCGATCTCGAGAATCGCGTTCGTCCCGTGCAACGCGATCCAGCGTCCGCCCGACGACACGAAATCGCGCAGGGCTTCGGCTTCGCGCTGGGAGGGTCGCAAATCGCAGGTGTAGGTGACCAGGAAGTCCGATCTCGCGATGGTATCGACGTCGCTGAAGTCGTCAGAGACGCGTGTGCAAATCTCCGGATCCTCGGCCAGGAGCTTCAGCAGCTCGAGCCGCGCGAAGTCGGTGTCGTGGTAGCGCGCATTCGCGACGAGGTAGGCGCGGATCGGATCGGACATCGGGGAGCCTCCTCGAAGCGCCAGTCGACGCGGCGGCGAGTATACCGCCCGACCCGGTTGGGCAGGACGTCGTGAGCTACGAGCACGCTCTCCAAGGCGTGGAGCGCGCATCACGCTCAACGAGCCGAAACGACGCAATCCCATTTCGCCCGGGCTCCTGGAAGAGCGCTACGACGCTCTCTGGGAAGCGGACGATGACCGGGCCGTCCGCTGTCGACGGATGGTGATGAGCTCCGCCCGGAATGGCCCCGGCCCTCCTCACACGACGTCCGCGAGCGCCCCGTCGCGCGCGACGAACAACCAGTCGGTGTCTTCCTCGTCGACGAGATCGTTCACGAAGCGGATGGGGAGGGTCTCCACATGGGTGAACGTGGCCCGCAGCGCTTCGACGAAGGGCGAGCTCTCTGCGTAGGACCAAACCGCAAGGACCCCGTCGCTTGCCAGGTGTCGTTTCGCACGTGAGAGCCCGTCCTCCGTGTAGAAGGAATCGTTGGCGGCGCCGAGTCGCTCGCCCGGAGAATGATCGACATCGATGAGCACGAGATCCCAAAGCTCGTCGGCCGGTGCCAGGAGCATCGCGTAGACGTCCGCTTCGCGGACCGCGAAGCGAGCGTTGGCGAGCAGCTCCGACGAGAGAGGAATCAGCCCGTCGCGCAGGAATCCGACGACCTCGGGCAAGAGCTCGATCACCTCGACGCGCCTCACGCGGGTGGAGCACAGTGCCTCGTTCGCCGTATACCCGAGGCCCAGCCCACCGACGAGCACGGAAAGGTCGTGCCCGGCGTGGCGCGCGAGCGCCTCGTTGACCAACGCTCGCTCGGAAACGGTGTTGTAGCTGCTCATCAGCAGCTCGTGATCGAGGGTGATCTCGGTGATGACCGTTCCGGGTCTGGAGAGCAGCTCGCGGCGCCGCAGGCAGAGATCTCCCAAAGTGGTCGCCTCGTAGGCCAGGAACTCGATGTTCGAGGGCTTCTTCGGAGTCAATGGGCGGTCCCGGGGCCTGAGCGTCTCTGGCGCAGGATACCCTCGCCCGCTTCAGCCTTTGCTCGGCAGGCCCGCGCGCTTCAGCTGCTGCGGTCGGTCGCGCAGCGAATCGCGGCGGTCGCGATCTGGGCCATCCGCAGGTCGGCAAAGGGCGTTCCCGATCCGCTGTTCACGATCATCCCCACGGCCAGGTCGTGGCGCGGGTCGGCGAACGCGCCGCTGCCGCCGAAGCCGTAGTGGCCGAAGGCGCCCTCGGGGGCGCCGCGCGTGGTGAAGGGGCGGTGGTAACCAAGACACCACCCCATGTCGATCGGCCAGGGAAAGGCGTGGCCCGGACGCGACTGGGGCTCGCTCGCGAGGTGGACGGTCCGTTCCGAGAGCAGCCGAACGCCTTCGACCTCGCCTCCGCCCGCCAGCGCCGCGTACATCTTGGCGAGTGAGCGCGCGGTGAAGAGCCCGTTGTGAGAGGGCATGGCGACACGCAGCGTCTCGGAGGCGGAGAAATCGATCGAGCTGAGTCCACGGGGCGCAAGCTCGAGGATGCCGCCGACATGGGTCTCCACTCCGAAGCGGGCGAGCACCCACTGCAGGGCACTGGCGGCGTGCTCTACCACCACCGGCCCTTCCATCAGGAAGCCCCGCTTGGGGATGATGAGTCGGGCGGCGCGGGCCAGGGCCTCGTCCGGCGCGCCGATGTAGAGACCGTCGAGCCCGAGCGGCTTCACCAGCTCGTCCTGGACCACCTGGGAGAAGGGCAGGCCCGTGAGTCGCTGGATGAGCTCCCCGATGATGAAGCCATAGGAGAGTCCGTGGTAGCCGCTGCGTTCGCCGGGGGGATGCACGGGCTCTGCACGGGCGATGGCGTCGGTCACGTACTTCCAGTCGAGCATCTGCTCGGCGTGGTCGAGCATCTGGCGCAGGTGATAGAGGCCGGACTGGTGGGCCATCACGTGACGCACCGTGATGCTCTCCTTGCCAGCCTGGGCGAACTCGGGCCAGTACTTGGCGACCGGGTCGTCGTAGCCGACGAGTCCCTTGTCGGCGAGGGCGTGGAGGGTGGTCGACGCCACTCCCTTCGACGTCGAGAAGCTCGGGGCCATGGTGTCCTCGCCCCAGGGCGTCTCCCACTCGTCCCGCGCGCCACCCCAGAGATCGACGACCTTCTTGCCACGGTGGTACACGCAGAGCGACGCGCCGCCGCTGGTTCGGGCGAGCTGGCCGCGAAGCACATCTCCCATTCGCGAGAAGTCGGGGTTCAGGTAGCCGTCCACGGAGCTCCTTCCACGGTGCCGATACGCCGGTAGAGTGCATCCCACTTTGGCCCACTCCGCCATCGCAGCGGAGATCGAAAGTCGGCCCGCTGTGGAATTCCATCGACTCGCTCGGCACGCAGTGGACATAACGCCCCACTTCTCGGACCTGCTCCCCGGAGGAGACGGTTGCTGGGATGCACCCGCCTAACTCGTCGGATAGCATGGGTTTCGACGGCCGGACGACATCCGAGACCGAACGACATCTGAAGCTGGACTGCCGCGCCCGGAACGGCGCTGCTGCACATGGTGAACCGGAATGACTCCCCGCTCCGCATCGCTCACCCTCCTTCTGGTCGCGCTCGCACCCCTCGCCGCCTTCGCGCAGGTCGACGCCGGCGAGGACGTCGTGCTGGAATGCGCGTCGGAAGACGGAGCCGAGTACACCCTGAACGGCACGGTCCCCGAGGACGACTCCGTCGTCATCGAGTGGACGACGGATCCCGAGGTCTTCCTCGACGGCGCCGACACGGTCACGCCGACCGGCGTCTTCCCCGTCGGCGTCACGACCGCCACGCTCACCGCGACCGTGGGCGAGGGCACGCCGGAGAGCGACAGCGTCACCGTCACCGTGGAGGACACCCAACCCCCGGTCGTCCGCGTGAAGGCCGAGCCCCGCTATCTCTGGCCCCCGAACCACGCGCTGCGCGAGGTCGAGGTCACGGTCCGCGTACGAGACGCCTGCGGGAACGGGGACGACGTAGACGTCGAGCTGGTCGAGGCCAGGAGCAACGAGCCCGACAACGGCCAGGGCGACGGAAACACCGTGAACGACATCCAGGGGGCCGACCTGGGGAGCGACGACCGCAGCGTCCGGCTTCGAGCCGAGCGTTCGGGGAAGGGCAACGGTCGCGTCTACACCCTCAGCTATCGCGTGAGCGACGCGGCCGACAACCAGACCGACGCAGTGGCGAAGGTCTACGTGCCCCATGACGCGTCGGACCTCGAGCACGAGATGGACGACGACGACGGCGACATGGACGATCTCGAGCCCATCTGTCGCCGGCCGGAGGAGGCCGTCGAAGCGGTCGTCGAGATCTTCCCGGGCCTCGGGAGCGTTCGGAACGAACGTGCCTGCCTTGCCGTCTGCAAGGCCTGGACCCGGAGCTGTAGCCAGATCGCCAGCGGTAGCGGCCGCTGCGTCGCCGGAGAGACGAAGGCCCGCGCCCTGGTCGAGGTCGCCGAGTGCAAGGACTCCGACGATCGCCAGGAGATCCGTGAGTGCGTGGGCGAGGTGAAGGACGACCTCAAGTCCGCGAAGGACGACCTCAAGCAAGAGACCCTCGAGGCGGGCGAACGCTGCACCCAGACCGGCCGCCGCTGCGCCAATGCCTGCGAAGATCTCTTCGACGACGACGGCACGAGGCCGGACGAGGACGACTAGGGCACGCAGAGCGGCTGGCACGGGAGAGCTGGGGCGAGACCCTCTCGGCCAGACCCGGAGGGTGGATCCATCCCACCTGACCTACGTTGTACGTCGATGGGTGGGGGAGCCAATCGGAGACCGTTCTCTGCGCTCGAACCGGATCTCGCCAACGCGACGATCCGCGCCCTGCGCGGCAGCTACGACGAGCTCAACGCAACCCTCTTCGGTGGGGCCCTGAAGCCACCGTCCTTCGGCCTCGGCCGCTCGCGCTCGCGGCTCGGTTGCTGGGATCCGGAGCTGCGCGCGATCGAGATCTCCGAGCCGCTGCTGCTCGAGCGGGGGTGGAGTGCGGCCATCGCGGTGCTCGAGCACGAGATGGCGCACCAGTTCGTCCACGAACGGCTCGGTGGGGACGAGCGCGCCCATGGCCCGCTCTTCCAGAAGGTCTGCGAGGAGCGTGGGATCGACGCCCGTGCGGCCGGTGAGCCGGAGGGCGGCGGGGCCTCCCACCCCGTCCTCGATCGCATCCGGAAGCTCCTGGCCCTGGCCCAGAGCGCGAATCCCCACGAGGCCCAGTCGGCCGCACGAACGGCTCAGCGACTGATGCTGCGGTACAACATCGACCAGCTCGGGGCCGAACGCTCAGACGGCTACACGAGCCGTCGGCTCGGGCGCACGACGGGGCGAACGACCGAGGCCGAGCGCCTGCTCGGGACGATCCTCCAGGATCATTTCTTCGTCGATGTCGTCTGGGTGCATGGCTATCGGCCCACCGACGGCGTGCACGGCCGCGTCATGGAGGTGTGCGGCCGGCACGAGAACGTGGAGATCGCCGACTACGTCTTCCACTTCGTCACCGCGACCGCGGATCGCCTGTGGAACGAACACAAGGGCCGCAACGGCATTCGAGGAAACGGCGGTCGCAGAGCCTATCTGGCCGGCGTGATGGCCGGCTTCCGCGACCAGCTCGATCAGCAGCGGGAGCAGCAGACGGAGCGGGGTCTGGTGTGGCGCGGCGACCCGGATCTCGATCGCTACTTCGCGCGCCGACACCCCCTGGTATCGACACGAGGCTTCTTCGAAGGCGCACACGACGCGACCCGCGAGCACGGGCGCCGCGACGGGCGTTCCATCGTATTGCACCGCGGCGTCGAGTCGTCGGCACGGACCGGAACGCCCCGACAGCTCAGCGCCGGATCGCGCCGCAGATGAACGGGGCCGACCGGGCCTGACGCGCGAGCGAGAATGCCTTACGTTGCTCGTCCGCTCCGGCAGTGGCTGCCCATGGGCGGTGGGGGGTCATGAGGGCGAAGAAGCGCAGAGGCCTGCCGACGCTGCGTCGCTGGCAGGTCGAGGCACTGGCGAAGTTCGAGGCGCAGGAGGCTCCCGACTTCCTGGCCGTCGCCACACCGGGTGCCGGCAAAACGACGTTTGCACTGATGGCCGCCCGGCGGGCGCTGATCGCGCGGCGCGCCTCCCGCGTCGTGGTGATCGTCCCGACGGCCCACCTCAAGGTCCAATGGGCCGACGCCGCCGAAGGCTTCGGTCTGCTGCTCGAGCCGAACTGGCGGTCCCGGGAGAAGTTGCCCCGGGACATGCACGGGGTCGTCGTCACCTACCAGCAGGCGGCTGCCGCACCTCATGCCATCGCGCGCATCTCATCGCGCGCCATCGGCATCCTCGACGAGGTCCATCACGCGGCCGAGAGCCGGGCCTGGGGAGAGGCGATCCAGCACGGACTGGATCGTGCCAGCCGGCGCCTGTCGATCTCCGGAACCCCGTTTCGTTCGGATGATTCCGCCATTCCCTTCATCCAATACGCCGGGGACGAAGCACAGCCCGACTTCGAGTACGGCTACGGCGAAGCGCTCGACGACCGGGAGGTCGTCCGCCCCGTGTTCTTTCCGCGCGTGAACGGGCTCATGGAGTGGCGCGGCGCCGACGGGGAGAGCTACACCGCGCGCTTCGACGACCCGCTCGGTGAGGGCAGCCTCGCGAGCCAGCGACTCCGGACGGCACTCTCGCTGGAGGGGGAGTGGCTCCCGGACGTACTGCGACGCGCCCACGTCCAGCTGGAGAAGCTTCGCACCGAGGATCCCGATGCGGCGGGCCTGGCCATCGCGATGACCCAGGACCACGCGCGCGGCATCGCGCGGATCATCAAGGAGCAGTTCGGAGTAGACGCGGTCGTCGCGACCTCCGACGACCCCGAGTCGACGCGGCGGATCGAGGAGTTCCGCGATTCCTCGGACCCGTGGCTGGTTGCCGTCCGGATGGTCTCGGAGGGGGTCGACCTCCCGCGTCTTCGCGTGGGCGTCTATGCCACGACCACGATCACGGACCTCTTCTTCCGCCAGGCCGTGGGGCGCCTGGTGCGCTGGGTCCAGGGGAAGGGCGGGCAGCAGAGCGCCTACATGTTCATCCCCGACGACCCGCGCATCCGCGAGTACGCACTCGAGATCAAGCGCGCACGGCGCCACAAGCTGGGCGAAGCCGAGGACGCCGAAGAGCCGGCCGAGGAGACCGAGGAGACCGAAGAGCGCGAGCAGCTCGATCTCTTCCAGGCGATCTCGGCGCGTGCCCTGCCCGGAGCCGCCGCGCTGCTCGACCTCGAGACCGTCTGGGACGCGGAGGAGGACATCGAGGCCGAGGAGGTCGCCCACGCGGAGGGGGTGGAAGCCGAGCCCGTCGAGGCGGTTCCGCTCCCCACGCTGGAGAGCGAGGAGGAGCTCGCGGACGACGCCGGTCCGCCCATGGCCATCGGTGAAGAAGCCCCCACCGCAAAGACGGCTCGGGCCCTGCGCAAGGAGCTGCGCGATCGGAACCAGTTCAAGGCGCAGGCGCTGGCCCGCATGACCGGCCTGGGCCACGCGAAGGTGAACCATCGCCTGAACCAGGAAGTGGGAATCCGCAAGATCTCGGAGGCCACCGAGCGCGAGCTCGAGGCCCGGGCACGCGCCGCCGACCGCTGGATCGACCGCCTCGGGCCGGGTCACTCCACTGTCTGACCGCCCGGCCGCTTCGCAGCCGTCCTTCGACGGGTGAGGAGGACCGACGGCGCGAGCGTGCTCCGCGACCGACGGTTCAGCGCAGTCACGATCTTCTCGATGGTCGCGTTGGACAGACCGGCGGGCACGCCGCATCCTGACCCCTGACATCCGAACCAGCCTGGACGGTCCATGGAGAGCATCGACCACGAGATCATCCTGATCGGCGCCGGCGTGTGCGGCATCTACCAGTTGCACCGCCTGATCGAGCTCGGCCGGGACGTGACGCTCCTGGAGGCGGCCGACGGTCCCGGAGGCACCTGGTACTGGAACCGCTACCCCGGCTGCCGCTTCGACTCGGAGAGCTGGACCTACGGCTACTCCTTCTCCGAGGAACTCCTCCAGGAGTGGGACTGGAGCGAGCACTTCGCGGCCCAGCCCGAGACGCTTCGCTACCTAGAGCACGTCGTCGAGAAGTTCGACCTGCGTCGCTACATGCAGTTCGGCAAGAGGGTCGAGCGCTGCAGCTGGGACGAGGCGACGCGCACCTGGGGGGTCGAGATCGCCGACGGGACGCGGTTGCGCTGTCGCTTCCTGATGACGGCCATCGGGATGCTCTCCGCCCCCACGCTGCCGGAGATCGAGGGTCGCGACTCCTTCGAGGGCCCGAGCTTCCACACCTACGACTGGCCCAGGGACGGAATCGACCTCTCGGGCAGGCGGGTCGGAGTGATCGGGACCGGGGCCACCGGCGTCCAGCTGATCCCGCAGATCGCGGAGGAGGTCGCGCAGCTCACCGTCTTCCAGCGCCGCCCGAACTGGTGTGCCCCGCTGAAGAACAGCCGGATCGACCCGGAGGAGATGGCCCGGATCAAGGCGTCCTACGCGGAGATCTTCTCGAGGTGCGCCAGGACGCCCGGGGGGTTCATCCACGGCCCGCTCCGGAAGAACTTCTGGGAGTGCACGCCCGAGGAGCGCCGAGCGATCTGGGAAGAGCTATACGACTCCCCCGGGTTCGGCATCTGGCTGGGGCAGTTCCGCGAGGTCCTGATGGACGAGGAGGCGAACGCGGAGTTCTCCGCCTTCGTCGCCGACAAGATCCGCGCGCGCGTCCGGGATCCGGAGATCGCCGAAAAGCTGATCCCGAAGGACCACGGCTTCGGGGTACAGCGGGTGCCGATGGAGACGCACTACTACGAAGCGTACAACCGGGACGACGTGCGCCTCGTGGATCTCTCCGAGACCCCGATCGAGCGCATCACGCCGAAGGGGATCGAGACCACGAAGGAGGCCTTCGATCTCGACGTGATCGTCTTCGCGACGGGCTTCGATGCGATCACCGGGGCCTTCGACCGGATCGAGTTCGTCGGCAGCGGTGGAAAGACCCTGAAGGAGAAGTGGGCCGACGACGCCATCACCTACCTCGGCTTCCAATGCCACGGCTTCCCGAATCTGTTCACGCTCGCGGGACCCACCGGAGCTTCGGCTTCGACCAACTTCCCCCGCGCGCTGGAGGCGATGGTGGACTGGTCGACGCCGTTCCTGGAGCACCTGCGGAAGGAGGACATCACGCGGGTCGAGGCCGACGCGGCGGCCGAGCGCGACTGGGTCGAGCACGTCGCCGAGCTCTACCAGACGCTGCTGCTTCGCAACGCGCGCTCCTGGTTCACCGGCTACAACGAGAACGTCGAGGGCCGGACCCGGATGCGCCACCTGATCTACAACGGCGGTGCTCCGCGCTTTCGCGAACGCCTGAAGCAGGTCGCAGACGCAGGCTACGAAGGCTTCCTCATGTCCTGAGGCTCCCGCGCCCCTCGACGGACCGGAGTGCCGCGCCCAGGACCTGCCGGGTGGCCTCGACGATCCGGGGCTCTGCGCTGGCGCGGGGCCCCGCCACGTTCAGCACGCGGGGGCGCTGCCCCGCGAGCCAGCGCGAGAGGGTGCGCACCCGCTCATCGCGCTCCCCCCGGTCCAGGTCGAGAAGCAGGCAGGGCCGCCCCAGCGAAGCCGCAAACTCGACGGTCCGGGCCGTCCCACCCGAAGGCGCCCCGAAGCAGATCACCAACGTGGCGTCGGAGTCCCGGACGTTCCACTCGGTGCGCTGTGCGTAGGACGCGGAGGGAGTCTCGACGAGCCCGGCGTATCGCTCCGGAACCCCGCCATCCTCCGCCCGACGCCCGCGCGGGATCCAGCCACCGGTGTCGAAGCCGAGCTCGATCGCCGTATCGAGGGCGGCGCGATCCACCCCCGTCTGGCCGCCGGACACGATCTTCACGACACGCTCCCGCCCTCGAGCAACGGGGGAGACTCTCGCACGCACCGCGGGATCCTGCTCGGGAGCGCCCCGGCAGAAACGACGCTCGATCGACGCCCTCGTCCCGATTGACGTTCGCAGTCCCCGATCGACATACTGTCTCGGCGCGGCGGATCGTCTGCTCGCCGCGGCGGGGGAGCGCCAGCCACCTCGAGTCGGCCAGGCCATTCGGGGCGAGGAAGGAGGAGCCATGCCCGGACCGCTCGCGGGCGTTCGGATCGTCGACTGCTCGGCATACATCACCGGCCCGATGGCGGCCATGTGGCTCGGCGACCAGGGAGCGGACGTCCTGAAGGTGGAACCGGTCGGAGCGGGCGACGTGATGCGACACCTGGGCACGGCGCGCGGCGGGATCTCGACGATCTTCGCCGGCTGCAACCGCAGCAAGCGCTCCCTGGCCCTCGATCTGCGTGACGAGCGCGGACGCCGGATCCTGAATCGACTCGTCGCCCGGGCCGACGTGTTCCTGCAGAACTTCCGACCCGGCGTGGTGGAACGCCTGGGCATCGACGAGCCGAGTCTGCGCAAGCTGCGCCCCGACCTGGTGTACGTCTCCCTTTCGGCGTTCGGCCCGAAGGGCCCCTGGTCGCGCAAGCCCGCCTTCGACCACGTGGTCCAGGCGGCCTCGGGCCTGGCTGCGGTGCAGTCCGACCCGGAGACGGGGGAGCCCCGCTTCGTGCGCAACGCCATGGTGGACAAGCTGACCGCGCTGACGGCTGCCCAGGCGATCACCGCGGCGCTCCTGCACCGCGCGGGGACGGGAGAGGGCCAGCACGTCGAGCTCTCGATGCTCGACTCCGCGATCTCCTTCCTGTGGCCGGACGGCATGTCCAGGAACACGCTGCTCGGTGACGGCGTCGTCCTCCGCCCTCCCCTCTCCGACGCCTACCGGATGATCAAGGCGAAGGACGGCCATCTCGCGTTGGCCGCCATCACCCAGGATCAGATCCACGGACTGATGCGCGCGGTGGGGAGACCGGAGTTCGTCGAGGACCCCCGCTTCTCGACCCTCAATGCCTTCCTCGCGAATCTCGACGACTTCGAGGCGGAGGCGACGGAGGCCGCTGCGGAGCTTCCCCTGGAGGAGATCCTGGCGCGGCTCGAGAGCGAGGACGTGCCCTGTGCACCCGTCCTCGCCCCCCACGAGGTGGCGGGGCATCCCCAGGTCGTGGCCAGCTCGAGCGTCGAGGAGGCGGAGCACCCGGCGATGGGCCGGATGCTTCGCCCGCGGCCCCCGGCGCACTTCTCCGCCGCCCCGGCCCATGTGTCGCGCCACGCGCCATCCCTCGGCGAGCACAGCGACGAGATCCTGGCGGAGCTGGGCCTCAGCGAGGCGGAGCGTGCGGAGCTTCGCGAGCAGGGCGTGGTGGGCTAGGAGCCCGCGCCGGGGCACGGCGTCGGGGGAGGCGGGCACGCGGCGTCGGCGGATCCTGGGGCGCCCCCCGCCGACCGGTGGGGTGCGAAGGGCGTGTTACCCTCCCGCCGATTGGCCGAGCGCCCCCTGACGGCTGTTGGAGGGGCGCTCTACCGTTTGCGCGCGTCGGCTGCCCGACGCCGCGGCGCTCGTCGTGCGCTCAGGGGGTTCGGGGGCGGTCGGAGCGTCGAAGACGAGAGGCGCTCGTAGTGATGATGAGATCGGAGAAGCCCGCCCCTCGGCACCCCACCCGGCGCGATGCCCTGCGCATCGTCGCGTTCGGGGGCGCCGCGGGGCTGGCCTGGACGCTGGGGGCGGCCCGCCCCTCGCGGCTCCGACCCGTGGTGCGCTCGCGCGTGCTGATGGGCACCGGCGTCCAGCTCCAGGTGGTCGGAGACGACCCCGAGGCCGCCGCGGAGGCGGCGGATGCCGCCCTCGACCGGATGGCCGCGCTCGAGTCCCAGCTGAGCCGCTACCGCGCCGACAGCGAGGTCGGCCGCCTGAACGCGGCGGGAAGGCTCGAGGACGCTTCCGGCGCCCTCCTCGACTTGCTGCGCCTGGCCGACCGGATCTCCCGCCTCGGAGAGGGCGCCTTCGACATCACGATCCAGCCGGTGATCGACGTCCACCGCAGCCAGCTGCGGCACGGAGGGGAGCTGCCCTCCCCGGCCCGGATCGAGCGGGCCCTCGCCCGGGTGGACCATCGCGCCGTCCGCATCCAGGGCACCACGGTGACCCTCGAGCGCGGGGGCATGCAGATCACGCTGGACGGGATCGGCAAGGGCTACGTCGTCGACCGCGGCGTCGAGGTGCTGCGCGAGCGCGGATTCGGAGGCGTCTTCGCCGAGGCCGGCGGCGACCTGGTCGCCGGTGGCGAGTCGGGTCCGGGAGAACCCTGGCGGATCGGGATCCGCAGCCCGCGGCGTCCGCTCTCGCTCCAGGCCCGCTTCGATACCCGTGACCGGGCGGTCGCCACCTCCGGGGACTACATGCAGCCCTTCGCCGCGGACTACTCGCAGCACCACATCCTCGACCCCCGCAGCGGCTATTCCGCGCCAGAGCTGGCGAGCAGCACCGTCGTGGCCGGCGACGCCGCGACCGCCGACGCGCTGGCGACCCTGGTCATGGTGCTGGGGCCGGAGCGGGGCCGCGCGCTCCTCGAGGATCTGCCCGACTGCGAGGGCTATCTGATCCGCAAGGACCTGCAGGTCGTCCAGACCTCGGGCTTCGGCCTGGTGTGATCACGCCCGTGGTCACGGCCGTTGCCGCTCTCGGTGGGCTCACGCTCGCCCTGGCCACGCTGCTGGTGCTGGCGAACCAGAAGCTCCGCGTCGAGGAGGACCCCCGCATCGACCAGGTCGAGGACATGCTGCCCCATACCAACTGCGGAGCGTGCGGGTTTCCCGGCTGTCGGACCTTCGCCGAGGCGCTGGTCCAACGCGAAGCGCTCCCGGGGAAGTGCACGGTCTCGCCGGACGCCGAGCGGAGCCGCATCGCCGCCTTCCTCGGCGTCGATGTCGGCGCCGAAGAGAAGCGGGTCGCGCGCCTCGCCTGCGCCGGCGGCACCAACGTGACCCGCCGCCACGCCCGCTACGACGGACCGATGTCCTGCCGCACGGCCGCGCAGGTCGCCGGAGGCGGCAAGGGCTGCTTCTGGGGCTGCCTCGGCCACGGCGACTGCGAAGACGTCTGCGACTTCGACGCCATCCGGATGGATGCGCACTCGCTGCCGGTCGTGGACGAGGCCGCCTGCACCGCCTGCGGTGACTGCGTCGACGTCTGCCCCAAGGACCTCTTCTCCCTGCACCCGACAAGCCACCGCCTGTGGGTCGCCTGCAAGTCCCTCGAGGCGGGAGACGAGATCCTGGAGGACTGCGAAGTGGCGTGCACGGCATGCGGACGCTGCGCGATGGATGCTCCGGGCCTCGTCACGATGCAGGACAACCTCGCCGTCGTCGACTACGGCCGCAAGCATGCCACCGACGTGCCGATCCAGCGCTGTCCCACTGGCGCGATCGTCTGGATCGACCCGCAGAAGGGGCCGCGCAGGGGAGCGGCGGCCCCGAAGATCATCCGCAGGAGCGCGCGCCTCGACGCGCCCACCTGAGCGGTACGCGAACCCAACAGGAGCCTCGATGTCCCTATTCGCCATCGGTCGAAAGAAGCAGAAGCTCGACGTCAAGTACCCCGGCGTACGCGGAGCGATGGATGGCAACACCGCGGTCATCATGTGCGAGCGCGAATCGAGCGATGCTGCGGGCGCCTACCCGATCACCCCATCGACGCAGATGGGCGAGTATTGGGCCGAGGCCGCAGCCAGCGGACACCTGAACATCTCGGGACGCCCCCTGCTCTTCATCGAGCCCGAAGGCGAGCACGCCGCCGCCGCGGTGACCGCCGGCCTTTCCATGAGCGGTCTGCGCGCGGCCAACTTCTCCTCCGGCCAGGGCATCGCCTACATGCACGAGTCGCTCTACGCGGCTGTCGGCAAGCGGCTCACCTACGTGCTCAACATCGGTGCCCGGGCGATGACCAAGTCGACGCTGAACGTCCACGCAGGGCACGACGACTATCACTGCATCGACGACACGGGCTTCTTCCAGCTCTTCGCCCGGGACGCCCAGTCGGCGGCCGACATGAACATCATCTCGCACCGGATCGCCGAGCTATCGCTCACCCCGGGCGCCATCGCCCAGGACGGCTTCCTGACCACCCATCTGATCGAATCGATGCTGGTTCCCGAGCGCGAATTGATCGCCGAGTACCTCGGCCGGCCGGACGACCTGATCGACACCCCGACCCCGGCCCAGAAGATCATCTACGGCGAACGGCGGCGACGCATCCCGCTGCTCTGGGACGTGGACAACCCGATCATGGCGGGCCTGGTGCAGAACCAGGACGCGTACATGCAGAGCGTGGCGGCCCAGCGGCCGTTCTTCTTCGACCACGTCCAGGAGCTCACCGAGCGCGCCTTCGACGAGTTCTACGAGCTGACGGGGCGCCGCTACGACCGGGTGATGGGCTACCGCACGAAGGACGCCGACTACCTGATCGTGGGCCAGGGCAGCATGATCCCCACGGCGGAAGCGGTCGCGGACCACCTGCGCGACACCCGGGGCATCAAGCTCGGCGTGGTGGACCTGGCGATGTTCCGTCCGTTCCCGGCGGACCTGATCGGTCGGTTCCTTCGAGGCAAGAAGGGCGTCGCGGTGCTCGAACGCCTCGACCAGCCCCTCGCCGTCGACCTCCCGCTGATGCGCGAGATCAGGGCGACCGTCGCCAAGTGCCTCGAGAACGGCCGGGACGCCGCGCGGCCCTGCCACCCCGAGCTTCCGACCTACCAGAACCTCCGGGACGCCCCCGCTCTCTACTCGGGCTGCTTCGGCATGGGGAGCCGCGACCTCCAGCCCGAAGGCATCGTCGCTGCGGTCGAGAACATGCTGGAGAACGGGGCCCGGAAGTCGATGTTCTACCTCTCGATCGACTTCCTGCGAGACGACCCGATCACGCCCAAGCAGGCGATCTATCAGCAGACGATCGACGACGCCTACCCGCACGTGAAGGATCTCGCCATACGGGGCTCCGAGAACCCCAACCTGATGCCGGACCAGAGCATCACGGTGCGCCTCCACTCCGTCGGTGGTTGGGGTGCGATCACCACCGGCAAGAACCTGGCGATGACGCTCTTCGACCTGCTCGGCTTCCACGTCAAGGCGAACCCGAAGTACGGCTCGGAGAAGAAGGGGCAGCCCACCACCTACTACCTCTCCGCCGCCCCGGAGCCGATTCGAATCAACTGCGAGTACTTCTACGTGGACGTCGTGCTCTCCCCCGATCCGAACGTCTTCCACCACACCAACGCCCTCGCCGGGCTGAAGGAAGGCGGCGTCTTCGTGATCCAGAGCGATCAGCCGTCGCCGGAACGGGTCTGGGAAGAGGTGCCCGCCCTGTTCCAGAAGATCATCCTCGACAAGAAGATCCGCCTCTTCTACCTCGACGCCTTCAAGATCGCGCGGGATGAGGCCAGCGATCCGGACCTGCAGCTGCGCATGCAGGGTATCGCCTTCCAGGGCGCCTTCTTCGCCGCATCGCCGGTCATGGCCCAGGCCGGGCTCGACGAGGCGTCGCTGCTCGCTGCGATCCGCAGCCAGCTCCAGCACAAGTTCGGCTCGAAGGGAGCCCGCGTGGTCGAGGACAACGTCCGCGTGGTCCAGCGCGGGTTCGACGAGATCCGCGAGGTGGTGCCTTCCGGCATCACGGAGCCGACGGAGAAGTCGCGAATCGCCGCAGCCGGTCCTCCCATCCCGGTGATGGTCGAGTCGCTGCCCCAGAGCCAGGCGCCGATCTCGGACATCCACCGCTTCTGGGAGCAGACCGGAAGCTTCTACGCGCGGGGCATGGGCAACGACAACCTCACCGACCCGTTCATCGGACTCGGAGTGATGCCGGCGACCTCCGCCCTCTTCCGCGACATGACCGGGATCCGCTTCGATCACCCCGAGTGGATCCCCGAGAACTGCACGGCGTGCGGCCGCTGCTACACGGGCTGCCCCGACACCGCGATCCCCGGCCTCGTGAACGAGGTCGGAGAGATCTTCGAAACCGTGGTCAAGCGGGTGCGCAAGCACGGCAAGACGACCGTCCACCTGTCCAGGGCCGTTCGCAGCCTCGAGCGCATCCTGCGCGGGCTGATGAACGGGGCCGCGGAAACGGACCCGGTGGACGGCATGCTCGAGGAGGCGATCGGAAAGACGATCGAGGCGAGCGAGGAATCCATCCGGGACGAGCTCCGCAAGGAGTTCGACCTCTTCCGCGAGGAGCTGGGTGAATTCCAGTTCGCCCTGTCACGGCCCTACTACACCCTGCCCGAGAAGAAGGAGAGCGGGGCCGGGGGGCTGCTCTCCATCACGGTCAACCCCTACACCTGCAAGGGCTGCATGGAGTGCGTGGCCGTCTGCGACGACGACGCGCTTCGCTCCGTGACCCAGACCGACGACTCGGTGCGCCAGTTGCGCGAGAGCTGGGACTTCTGGCTCGATCTGCCCACCACCCCGCAGAAGTACATCCGCGTCGACGACATCGAGGAGGGGATCGGAGCCCTCGAGACGATCCTGCTCGACAAGACCAACTACCTGGCACTCACCAGCGGCGACGGCGCCTGCCTCGGGTGCTCGGAGAAGACGGCCATCCACCTCTTCATCGCGACGGTCGAGGCGCTGATGCGGCCGCGGATCGCGAAGCACCTGACCCGCGTCGAGGCGCTGATCGAGCAGCTGGAGAAGCACATCCAGATGAAGCTCGTCGAGGAGATCAACGTGGGCGATCCGGCCGAGATGGCCCGGATCATCGGCGAGATCGGCGACGGGGACGTCACCCTGGGCGGCATCGTGGATCGGATGGAGAGCCGGACGGGTGGGCAGCCGATCGACCAGGAGTGGCTACGGCGGGTGACCGAGCTCGTCGCCCAGCTCAAGGAGCTGCGCTGGAAGTACCAGGACGGGACCACCGGCCGCGGGCGCTCCAAGCTGGGGATGATCAACGCTACCGGCTGCACGTCCGTCTGGGGCAGCACGTATCCCTTCAACCCCTATCCCTTCCCCTGGGCCAATCACCTGTTCCAGGACACCGCCTCGATGGCGATGGGCATCTTCGAGGGCCACATGGCGAAGATGGCCGACGGCTTCAAGGTGATCCGCATGGCCGAGCTGGAGCTCTCGGGCGAGTACGACGAGTCCCGCCACCGGGAGTTCTTCACCTACTTCGACTGGCAGCAGTTCAGCGACGAGGAGTGGGAGCTGTGTCCGCCCGTGGTCGCCGTCGGGGGCGACGGGGCGATGTACGACATCGGATTCCAGAACCTCTCGCGCCTGATGGCCTCGGGCAAGCCGATCAAGACGCTGGTGGTCGACACGCAGGTGTACTCGAACACCGGCGGCCAGGCCTGCACGTCCGGGTTCCTGGGCCAGATCTCCGACATGGCCCAGTTCGGGAAGGCCATCCAGGGTAAGCAGGAGCCGCGCAAGGAGATCGGGCTGATCGGCATGGCCC
>Ga0209536_100006261_pt1 | contig 18240 bp, 18 predicted proteins | sample DeeMarSeWOR28_12_FD_187461 | JGI IMG/M metagenome (GOLD analysis project Ga0209536, IMG submission 187461) | Marine sediment microbial communities from White Oak River estuary, North Carolina - WOR-2-8_12 (SPAdes) (version 2) | ecosystem: Environmental > Aquatic > Marine > Intertidal zone >... | reverse complement strand
ATATTATATTTTAGAAGTTCTAGATACACATGGTGGTGATGTTGCCATACAAGAATGGGGTATGTACGAGCAGAATAATTCAATAGGAAAGAGATGTGTCTCACAGCTCAGACTACACCCGGTAGCCTTTGAAAATAATGAGTATTATTTCCCAAAAGAAATAGAATTTTATGGAAGCAATGATGGATATAATTGGAGTGTTCTGATTCCTAGAACTAAAACGCCCACACCATTTACAGATTATGCATATGGCAGGTGGAGTAGGTATTCCTTCGACAATTTTTCGGCGTATTATATGTATAGACTAATTTGTTATGATAATTGGCGTGCCCCCAGTGATGTAATTAAGATGGCCGAGTGGGAGATGGTTGAGCGTGTGGAAGAGGTGGATAATTATAGAATACTAGCTGGTAGTACTAATAACATCAATAACATATGGGCAGATTCAGATGCTACCATAGATTCTGGAATTGTGTACATGACAAACAACGCGTTTAGCGCTGTAAAGGATGATAAATTATTAAGGAACTTAGATATATCGCCAGTAGATGATTTAAACGTTAAATAAGGAAACAACATGTTAAAACAAATATGGACAGATGATGATTATGTTTACGCAGCCACTACATCTGGTCTAAATATAATAGATTTAGATTCCGGCTTATTATATGCTCGAGCAACCTATTTAGAAGGGCTTAATTCTGTCTGGTCTGACGATGAGATTATTTATTTAGCTACAACTGATTCTGGGATTAAAGTCATAGATAAAACATGTATAAGTGGAAGTACAGTTTCTCCATATGAATTATCAATTTGCTTAATTGATTATCTAAATGTACCAGATCTACTATCGAATGAGGTTAGGTATATACATGGTAATGGTCAGCATCTAGCTATATGTACAGCCTCTGGTATTAATTATTGGAGTCCCGATATATATCACGGCCGGCTAAAATGTTATATTAGCACGGCCCATAAAGTTTTCATAACTTCTACCGGCAAAATTTATTATACTACTTGGTCTGGTGTCGGAGATGTTTGGAAAATAAATATAAAACAGACAAATGGATTAGATTGGTCTGAGCCAGATAATTATTATCAGACCGGAACGTTTCTAATAAACACAGGAGTAACTATAAACGATATATTTGTAACTGAGGGAACATCAGAGACCGGAGCATCTAATACTATTTTTGTGGCTACTTCCAGTGGAGTATTTTTGATAGATGAAGAAACAGATGATGGTGAAACATATTACGTAGAATAATAAGGGGTATTTAACATGGCATCAATGGTAGAATCAGTAGAATTTATAGAGATAACTCAAAGTGGTACTGAGACTTATACTACAGTAGAGTTAACCAAAGGACAAAACTATGAAAATTGTGTTCCATTTTTAACGTTGCATGGCTGCAGTGATTATATGGATTCACATTTTATGGATGTATCATTTAGCGGGACTGTAAGTAATGGCTTCATAAACTTCGAACGTGATGAGACCCGAAGCTGCGCCATGAATATTAAATGCTATGTGGTGGAGTTTGATCCTGCAGAAGTAAAAGTTCAACAGGGCACATTCACAACCACTCCAGCTTCTACTATAGCAGAGAACACACCAGAAAGCTTTACTCAAACCAAGACTGCCATGCTACATTATTGGAAATCAGCATCTAGTGCTCAGAGATGGGATTACCATTTAGTAAGGGGTAGAGTACTTTCCAATGGTACACAAGTAGATTTTTATCAAAATGAAGGAAGCTCTCTGTCCGGTCATTATTTTTTATTTGAGGATATAAGTGGAGATAATTCACACTTTCTAGTTGAGCATATAAGTGATAATTATACGGGGCAGAATACAAATCATTATATTACTTTAGGAGAGCCAGATCCAACAAAAACTTTTGTTATGGGTTCTTGGGCCTGTAGTGATGGCGGAGTCACATATAATGATGGGCAGACATGTAGATTTTTTATGTATTCACAAGGCTATTGTAGGTCTGATCGACAAACTGTAAGAGGAACTATATATGCTCAGTTTCAAGTAATAACTTTTACAGATCCAAACAAAGTTTATATAATGTATCAACGTCACATTGGTTTTGGCAGTTCGGATACTGTAATAAACGAAAGTTGGTCTAGGCCATGCGTTTTAAATCTATCATCTATAGTGTCTACATCTCCTTATGGTATAGCCAGGGGCAGTACATACCAAACTGGCGAGGTAGATAGTTTATGGACATCAATGAAATTGACCAGTACCACCGATGCTCAGTTTGAAAGAAATTCTACTGGGCTTACTTCTAGCAGTTATGTAGGTTATGCAGTTATAAATTGGTTTGGACAGGTGGTAGGTACTGGTTCTAATCCAAGTCCCCTAGATCCTGATATATCTTTTGTAAAATCAGTAGAAAATTTTAGAATGACAATAAGTGTTCTTTTTACTTATAGGGATTTAACTAAAGGTCAAGATATTTCTAACTGCGCCCTATTTATTTCTTATAGAGGGGAAAATGCTACTGCAAACCAAATAAGGGACAATCATCCGGTAGTGTGGTTGAGAGAGCCGGGAATTGTAATAGCCCAACGCAGCAGTGCTTCGGGAAGTACGGTGGTAGATATTAGTGTGGTGGAGTTTTATCCAGATCAAATAAAAGTTCAACAGGGAAGGTTTAATTCTTGGGATTCTACTACGGATACTGTGAGTATAGATGAGGTATCTAGTCTAGATAAGGCGTTTTTATTACATAGTTGGCAGACCAATGAAGCAACTAGATGGGATAGAACAGAGGTTAGAGGAAGATTCACCGCCACAGATGAGTTGGATTTTTACAGACAGGAGTCAGGCAATCTTATAGACGGTAGTTTTTTTATAATAGAGGATCTGGGAAATAATTTTGAAGTAGAGCATAGTGAAGTAAATTCTAGCAGCGCTGCTCTTAATTATTGGAGCCAAAATTATCATGAGGTTAGAGCCACCTTACCCATAGCTTCTTACGCTGTCTCTACTGGTGCAATATACACTGATAGATCGGTGATTAGAACCTACAGTACTGGCAACGGCGGGAGATTAATAATAAACAAGGTAACTGGCTCTGAAACCACGTACGTCTATAGACAATGGGTTAGATTTTTAGATGGAAAAATACACGCTCAACGATTATCGCCCGTTATGGGGCCTACTACATACACGGATACAGCTTCTATAGACTCTTATCATTCAGGTAATGAAGCCGCCTTTTCCACTTATAATCCTATGCAAAATAGTGTGGGGATGGCTGATGGTACAGGGGCTGTGAATATTAGAGGAGCATTTCATAGCTATAGATTGATAAACAGTAACACAGAAATAGAAATATCTCGTGATCCTGCCGGTGGCGGTAATACCTTGAATCCATCATGGGGCGGGTTGATAGATTGGATTGGTTATAGACATCCTCTAGCCAATGCAAAACATGAAATGCCGGATAGACCGACTGGAACAAAATCATTAGTTAGATCGGTTGAAGTTTTTCAAAACACAGGAGAAAGAATAGAATATTATTTTTTGACTAAAGGTCAGATACCAGAAAACTGCGTACCATTCGCAAGCTGGAGAGCGGGCAGTAATGATGGCTACCAAGAAAGAATACATCGACACCACTATATAGATGAACTCAATAGTAAAATGATAGGTTATTCAGAAACATCCCAAAGCGCCGGCGATATAGATGAAATTGTATATCTGGTAGAATTTGATCCTAATCAAGTAAAAATACAAAAAATATACGCCACTATGACTGGGACAGACTTTTACGTAGACATACCGCAAGAAGTGGATTTAAATAAAACTTTTATGTGGTTCAGTTATGTTACTGATCATTGGACGCGAAGATGGGATATGTCGATTGTAGTTGGTGAATTTAATTCTTCTACTCAACTAAGATTTCGTAGAGATTATTCATCTAATGTAGACATACCGCAAGAAGGGGTATATCTGACAATATATTTAATCGAATGTTTACAGGATCAATGGTTTGTAACTCACAATACTGTTGATGTTCCTAATAGTAGTACTAACGTATATGATTATATAAACTTCAAGAGTATCGGGCTGAAGAATAGATTTATACAGGGATCTTATAATGTAACTACTAACGCTGTTTATTCGGATAGATCGTGTTATAGATTATATCCGAGACAAGATAAGGGCTTTCAATGGAATAAAGACAATACTTCAGAGTCAATGCCTAGAAGAAATCTAGAGATAGTAGAATTTAACGAAAATGTTGGGATAGATGTTGGTGGTCTCTGGACAGATTTCTCAAGTGGAGAAACTTCTGAAACGTTGTATTTAACCTGTGATACGCCACTAGATTTAGAGAGATCAATCGTATGTCCAACAATAGTTGAGTGTATCAATAGAGTTACTGGTACTAGTACTATCCATGTAACAGGTGTTTGTGGAAAATTTGAATTAACGGCCAGTGGTACTGAGATAGAGTCTTCGAGATATAATGGCGGTAATGATATGTATGGTTGGTTCCAATGGGTACAGTGGCCGCCATACAAAACTCATTATTTTGAAGGGAATGTTACTGAGAAAGGAATACCTGTAATCAGAAGTCTTGCTTGTTATAGAACCGATACTGATGAATTGATGGACTACACAACATCCGCCAGCGGCACCGGGTACTATAGATTAGAAACATCCTACAGCGGATCACATTATATAGTTTGCAAAGATGATGAACCAGGCGACGATTATAACGATCTAATATGGGGCAAAATGTACCCATATCTAATAGAATATGATACTGTTTGGGGAGACGCATAATGGCACACCAATATTCACCACCTAATTCATTGGACGCAGACTTTAATTTTGAAGACCTGCCTTATAGAAAACCAGATTCGCTAGACGCCGACTTTAATTTTGCCCTAGTTATTTATTATGTTTTAGCGGGCACTTCAAACGCGTTCAGTGCAATATGGGCAGATCCTGATGCTGGATTAACTAACGGTAAAATGTATACTCTATCATCTGGGGAAGGGGCAGCTCTTTCTATACTAGATTTAAGTACTAAGACACTTAAAATTAAATATCTGCATGAGACACCGGCTGCGGGCAGGGAAGTTTTAGAAAGTAATGACACAGTAGATTTAAATGTAAGTTCATCATAAGGAGAATACCATGGCTTGGTTAGACAATTGGGCTAATAGATTAGAGTTAACAATAGATCACGAAAGAGTAGACGAAGATCTCACTGATTTTCCTGTACTTATTACTTTATCTTCAGGCGTCGGCCGTAATAATTTCGATGCCACAGTAGTATTTGATGAGTTAGCCGAGATCATTGAATCACCTAACGGTTTTAATCCCAGTGATTCTGCCGCTTCAATAACTGTAACCAGTGGAAGTTTGGTAGCTTATAAGAATAGTGGTAGTGGTTGGGCCGCGATAAGGAGTGTTGATTCTAGAAGTTCTGGGAAGGTTTATTTCGAAGTTTCTTGTGATGTTATAGCTGGCACTCGTCATATGATAGGCGTTGGTATGTCTTCTGAGTCTTTAACTTACCCCGGCAATACTGCTGCGGGGTGGGGTTACCATTCTCTAGATGGTGGTAAATACAACGGAGGCTTCATAGCTTATGGTAATACATATACCCAAGGCGATGTCATAGGCGTGGCTATAAATTTGGATAATTATAAAATTTGGTGGTCTAAAAACGGCGTCTGGCAGGCCGGCGGAAATCCCGCAAATGATTCTACACCAGCCTATGCTAATGTGGCGGGCCCTATATTTGCTATGGTGGGTTTATATGATGTTAATGATAAAGTAACTCTTAACTTAGGTACTTCTAGTTTTCAATATACAATACCTACAGGCTTCGTGCCATTTAATATGACATATTTAGATAATACTCAAAAGATAGCCATCACAGATTATACTGGTATTAATCAGTTGCCAGTAGAAATAGAAGATTGGAATCCTTATATAGAATCAGCTTATTTATGGACAAAAGTTCCTACTGTTAGCAGTGGTATTGATACTACTATATATTTATATTATGACTCTAGTCAACTAGATAACGATTTGTGGGTGGGTGATACTGGCGACACCCCAGCCAAAAATGTTTGGGATTCTGGTTATAAAGGAGTATGGCATTTCAACGTGGATACAGACTATCTTATAGATTCTACGTCATCTGCACACCATGGAAATGTAAATAATATGGATGCTTCAAATAGGGTAGATGAGACTACGTGGGATTTTGATGGTGTTAACGAGTATGTACAAGTACCTTATACTGTAGATCACGCACCTACAACAGCTTTGACTGTGGAAGCTTTATTTTATGGTGATGATTTTACAGGGAAAAGTCAACTGGCTTCTAAAACTCAAACAGGCGGATGGAGATTGGGCATAGATAACGATGGTTCTTATTTTAATGGTATAGGTGGTTTTATTGATTTAAGTGGTTATAAGGCAGTTTCAATAGCATCAGCCCCGTATGAAGACCAATGGAATTATATGGCCATGGCATTTTTAGATCAACAATATATACACCTAACTGTTAATGATTCTTTGGTAGATATATATGATAGAGGAACTACTGATACTATAGATTATACCTATAATAACAGTCTCATATTAGCTGGTGAAGCTGGTAACAGCACAGCTCCTGGAACATCGGCTGAATATTTTGATGGTAGAATTAAAGAAATAAGAATTTCTGATGTAGGTAGATCAGATGCTTGGACAAAAGCGACTTATTATAGTTTGTGGGATAATTTATTAAGTTTGGCAGAAAGTGCCATGCCAGTATATACAGCATCAGGCACTACTGCTGTTGCAGGTATACCAACACCAGGGATTCCAGTAAGATTATATAGAAGGTCTACAGGTGAGTTAGTTGGCTCAACAATATCAGAAAGCGGAGGAACTTTTACAGTAGATTCAATGTATGACGAGGATCATTATATAGTAGGACTGTACACATCAAGTGGAACAAATGCACTTATCTTTGATTGGATAACACCGTAGGAAATATAAATGGCATACACAATACCACCTAAGAGTAATATACCATTTAATTTTGGAGCTGGCGGCTACCAGGCACCGGATTTTAATAATATTAGCCTTAACTTTACCAACGTCATTCAGAGCCAGATGGCCGATCTGCACGCAGCTGTAAATGTGATGCAGACTTATCAGCAAACTACTTATACTTTCCTTAGGTATTGTGAACGATATATAGTAGGCTATGGCCAGCACGGAGTCCAAATCATCAAAGGTAGGTGTTATTACGGTGGTATAAGAGATATAGGGGCCGTAATTGGCGCTCACCAACCAAGAGATTTACCTTCCTCAGTCAAAGGTCTTTTCGCTGTAGACCTGCCTGCTTATGTTGAAGTTCTTGTTGAGAAGGGTACTGGAGACCTACCCGCTGTAATAGGAACGCACCCTCCTGTAGATCTAGGATCTATTATAGGTGGACATTTACCAGGTAATTTGTCAGCCTACATACGTGGTTTTGCATTTGAAGACTTGTCCGCCTACTTGAAAGGGCTTGTTAAGGAAGGACTCCCGGCCAGTATTCTACCAGTACCGCCTGAAGATTTACCAGCTTATTTAAGAATTTGGCCACAAGAAGATTTACCGGCGGCAGTTCATGGATGGGACTATAAAGATCTATCTGGATATTTAAACACAATAGCTTGGCAAAATTTGCCGGCTGCGATCGGAACGCACAGGCCAAGAAATTTACAAGCGTTAATTAGAGGTTGGGGCAGAGAGGTTCCAGCTGATCTACCAGCATTTATACATGGTTGGGATATAGATGGACTTGGTGCATATATTAGAGGCACACTAAAAGCCGAATTACCAGCGTATTTATTACCGATTCAGCCAAGAAATTTAAGTGCGTTTATATATGGTTGGGACACTTTAGATTTAGGCGCCGTAATAACTGTACAACAATACCCGTGGAATTTACCAGCCTCCATAAATATTACTGGAGATTATAATGATTTACCCGCCACAATTGACGGTAAAAAGGCTGTTACTTTGCCTACTGATCTATGGGCATATATACATCCCATGAGAGGTAAAATTGATTTGCCAGCAGCGATAGGGGTTAGATACGCCAGAGATTTAGGTGCCTTTATAGATCCTGGTAAAGATATAAGTAACTTACCTGCAAGAATATATCCTAAGAGACTCAGATTAACAGGCATACTGAACGTAATCACTATGGCACACAGTGATTTATCTGCCACTATAAGTTTACCATGTTTTTATTCTGATTTAAGATATTTATCCGCATATATTAGACCTGTATTTAAGGCTGATCTTAGTGCCCTAATTCATCCTATTGATCCTAATCTAGGAACCAGTGATTTATCAGCCAGTATAGGTTATGCATTAAACACCCTTGTACAAGATAAAATAAAAATCAATTTGAATATAGCTCCACTAGGTCATAGGACAGAGGATAAATTAACAATAAATTTCAGGATTTTCAGATCAGGTTTAAGTTTAGGCGCTACCATAACTGGTGAAAGGGCTCCGGCGAATCTATCAGCATATATAAATGCTGTCACTATCTCTCCCTATGAGTTTGATTCCTGGAAGTTCAAAGAAAGAGTATATGAAACTACATATACACAAGAGTTGGTAGATTGGCAAGATGTATATATATCATTTCTATCAACAGTGAAGGACTATTATTATAGCTCATATAGTGATGTTGTTGCCAAGGTGGACAGAACATCCCACTTTGTAACAAAAGTAGCATCATATTTTTCACCAAATAAATCTGGCTTGCTCAATAAAAAATTACATAAAGTCAGATATTTATACGATATGACATCCTATGAAAGCACCGATGAATCGATTCGTGATGCTATAGTGTATGTCACTTCAACACCTATTTCAGAATTAGGAGCATATATTAATGCTATCAGGCCGCTAGGCTCAGCAGAACTGTCAGCTAGAATTGGCGGCACAAAATGGATTTCGGAGAATAATAATCTAACCTCTTATATTAATGGAGAAGACGCATATAAATTCGATGTTGTGTTATCATATACGGACGATGGAGTGGGATATTTACAATTTTAACTTGACAAATTGAAAAGGTGTATTATATTTAATTCAGAAAAAAAGTAAAAAAAAATAATTTTTTCTCTTGACAAATTGGAAAGGTGTATTATATTATTGTTAGGCCGACTACACGACCATAGAAATTTGTAGAATTTATAAGAAAAGGATTTAACATATGGATTTTTCTATCGAGACTGGTGACCTACAGAAGGCCATCAAGCTTCTAAGCGTTACGGCAAAGGTAAATGTATTAGATTCAACTGGAATGGTCCTTATAAAGGCCGGAGAGAATGGTATTGTATCATTCTTATCTAATAACAACTCGACAGCCATATCCTTCACCTCTGATAAAGTAGAGGTTAGGGTACCAGGCACCGCCGTAATTGAATACGGCAAAATAAAGTCCTTTGTGTCCTCATTTCATTCTTGGAATGATAATTATGGCGTAAAGGATTTTCATTTCGATCTCACCGACAACTTCCTTAACGTTTCTGTTGTAAATACCCACGAAAATGGTAAAGTATCTAAAGGAAATTTAAAACTAAAGGTGTATGATGTTTATATGGTTCGAGAGCCGAGTAAGTTCGATCAGCCAAACTTCATTTTGAATTCATCTATATTTAGAACCGCAACTAATAAAGTGCTCTATGCTATCAATCCATCAGACACTCGCGCCTTTTTACAGGGCATGAACGTGGTATTTTCCGAAGATGAAATTTGTTTTGTCGGTACCGACGGCCAGCGACTGTCGGAATACCAAGTTAAAAACATTAGCGATCTGTCAGAAGGAATGTTTTTGTTGAGATATGATTTCATTATGGGCCTGAGAAGAGTTGTTGATTCGGAAAGCCAACTCGCGTTTGAGTTTGATGATAGAGACGTGAAAGCAGCTTTTGACAATGTAATTTTTTGGGGCCGGACAATTATAGGCCATGAATTTCCAGACTACAAATCAATCTTAGCGTCTTTTAACGATTCAATAATATTAGATAAAGAAGTTTTGATGAGTAGTCTCTTACCTTTTGCTGATATATTAAATCCAGATGATAATTATCGCCTTACGTTTTCTTTATCAAAAGGCGAGATGGCGCTTAGTTGTGATGTAGCAGAATTCAATTATGATGGTAAAATTGATTACCCAGGTAGTTTCATAATTGATATCAATGGTCAGTATATGATTCAGACAGTAGAAGTCATCAAAGACGACAAAATAAAAATTAGTTTTTCCGATGATAACGGCGTGTTGATATTTGATTCGGGCAATTTTGAGGATCAAAAAGCTTTAATCACACCAATCAGGAGACGATAATGGATTTCGATGGGTTCCTGGGCAAGATGCAGAGGCTTATGAGTAGAGCTGAGCAGGGAGATATGTTCGGCGATAAAAGAGCTCTAGCCAAAGGAATGACTGAGTTATGTGAAGAGTTTCTTAAAGCTCAGGGATACAGTATTGGTAAGCCGCATCAGTATCCACTACCAATAAAACAGATTGATGATTTATTAAAGCAGTGGTATACTGGGATACGGCCCAAGTTTCCAAACCATTTGTGGTCTCATTCAGATGAAAAACAAGACAGAGCAATAGCTAAAGCTTTTGTTGAACGTAGAGCCAAGGAAGATTGTATCAGTCGTGAAACCGCACTTCAACAGTGCGGACTCATCATACAAACTGTTCTTGATCGGCCCGATGTTTTCAGATTTGAAACTGCCCCGACCTTTGGGATATTTGGCCAGGCTGAAATGGGTTGGATAACAGATCGGGCAATAGAAATAATCAATAAAAGAATAGCTGATTATGAGGCTATAGAAACAGAAAAATCAGTCGAGGAAATGACTGAAAGAATAGAAAAAGATTTTCCTAATTTAGGTTATTCCCTGGAAGAACTACAGGAGATGAACAAAAAGTTGGAGGAACAATATGGCAAAAAAGAAAGATAAGAAAGATACAGATAATCTGGGTCTTATAAAAAAAGCAATCACCAAAAAATATGGTGATGTTATTAGTAAACTGAGCGACCATGAAGATATGGTTATACAAACCGTATCTACTGGATCTATTAGTTTAGATGTAGCACTGGGCCGCGGTGGTATGGCTCTTGGCAGAATCTATGAAGTATTTGGCCCCAATAGTGGCGGAAAATCCACACTGGCAGCTAATGTTGTGATTCAAGGCCAAAAGCGCGGGATGAAGTGTTGTTATGTAGACGCTGAACACGCTGTTGATCCAGTCCTTTTTAAAAATTATGGTGTAGATACCACGGAATTAGAACTCATACAGGGCTATAATGGTGAGGAAAATCTTGACATTTTAGAGATGCTCATATCTTCCGGCGCCTATAGAATAGCAGTAGTGGACAGTGTTAGCTCTCTCATACCTACTGCCGAGGCTGAGTCAGAAATCTCTGACGACCATATGGGTCTTCTGGCACGTTTGATGGGTAAGGCAACAAGAAGGTTTACTCCTATTGCAAATAGAGCGAGCTGTCTTTTAATCTTCATCAACCAATTTCGTATGAAAATTGGTACTTACGGTAACCCCGAGACCACTACAGGTGGTGAGGCGCTGCCTTTCTACGCTACTGGTAGAATCGCCGTTAGGGGCCCTGAGTCTAAGAAAAGACGTATCCCTGACCCAATTACTGGAGAAGTTATGGGCCACACCACGTTGTTTGAGATCGTCAAAAATAAGCTTGCTCCGCCTTTCAGAAAGGCAGAAGTCAATCTTATCTATGGTAAGGGTTATGACGCACACTGGGAAGTCCTAAATTTAGCGGTAGACTTGGGAATTATCGAAAAATCCGGCGCTTGGTATAAATATAATAGTTCCCCTTTTGCACAAGGAGAGCCGGCAGCGGCCGCGTATTTGAAAGAAGAAGAAAATGCTGAGATGTATAACGAAGTCAGAGATATCGTTGTTGAAATGGTTGGGTTAAAGGATCTCTATGAGCGAAATAGCTGATAAGATATATGATATATTGGTGGAGATGTTCCCTAGGTTGTCGGCACCAAGGGTAACTAAAGAGATATATGTTAATTATAAGGGCCAGAAATTGTTTTTTGATTTCCTTATAAAAGAGCTTGGTGTTTACGTCGAAGTGCAGGGCCGCCAGCATACCAAATTTGTTAAGCATTTCCATGGTACTAGGGAGGCCTTTATGGCGCAAAAAGCGCGCGACAATCTCAAAATACAATATGTGGATGAGAATGGTAAGTGCTTAATTCGTTTCCATTACGATGAAAAAATAACCAAGGCCTTGGTTAAGAAAAAGATCAATAAGGTCTTGAGTGGAGAATGTTTTTATGAGTAAATTTTTAATAAACATACCAAACGATGAGAGAACAGATGGCCGTACACAAGACTCGATTAAATATAATAAAGACTGTGACGACTTTGTCTGTCTTGAGGATGGTACGATTATGCGGGAATGTCGTTATTGCAATCTCAGCTTGGTCTGCAGGCAAGTAGACATAGTAAACAATGGTAAAACAATACCAATGGAAGGACACGTTTTGCCTGTTATAAATGAAAAAGGTGAAATTATAGAACATGCTATATTTTGCACAGGAATGCACGATCTCAGGCCGTATAAGGAGCGGCTAGAAGACGATAAAGTTTCTTAGGGGGCTTGACAATGGACAAAGAGTTGTTATCTTTTACTAAAGTACGGCCAAATCAGAGTGTGGTGGATGAGGCTTTAACTTTCGATGTGAAAAAATTAGATACGCTTCGTGATTCTACAATTAGCCAGTACGTGATAGGGCTTGGTCAATGGGTAATATATTATAGAGCCCAAGTTAACGAGACTAAAGCCAATGTTACTAAACTACAGATTGATTTAGATTTTTTGGTGGCTAATTGGATGACTGCAGAGGTACTTAAAGAATATAAAACCCAGACAGCTGCTCGGGAATATCTCATAAGGAGCAATGCTGAATCTGCTGTGATGTTTGATAAATTACAAGAGTTAAGGCTCGAGTTAATAAAAGTAGAGGGTATAGATAAAACGGTAACAGAACTTATGGCAGCATATAAACGTGAGCTGACACGTAGAGAGAATGAGTTATACACTATTAGGAAGGAGCGGGGTTAATGAATGATTTAGAAATTAGGGAGTTGTTTTGTAAACCGACCGAAGAACGAGCCCTACTATCATATTGTTTCAAAGATATGAATAATTTCTATGACCTGGTTAATAAGATGGGCTATGGTGATTTTTTACACGGCGATAATAGCACATTATATTCTTTACTTGTGGCATTGTCTAAGTATGATATAAAATCATTTGATCTCCCTATGGTTATAAATTTCGCCCAGCAGGCTTTCGGCAGCTTAGATAATGTTGGAGGAATAGAATATGTTCAGTCAATATATAACATGCGCCTGGACCCAGCAAACTATGAAGTTTATCTTCAAAATGTATTGGAGGCTAGCGTTAAACATAAACTGTATACTACTGTATTTGACGACCTTGAAAAAATTAAAAAGAACGCAAAAGATGGTTTGAGCGGTGAGGAATTAATTGGAAGTATTGAGCGTAAAATTCTTGATTTATCTACTGATAGTAAGGCCATTAAAGAACCAAGAAATCTAGCTGAAGGCTTGCGAGAATTAATAGAAGAGAGAATGGCCAACCCAGTTAAACGTATTGGTCTGTCGACGGGCTATAGGATCTTAGATAGACAGATCGACGGCTTAGTTCCTGGTACATTGAACATAATTTCAGCAAGACCTAAGATGGGTAAGAGCTCATTTCTGTCAAATGTCGCTAAGTATTTAGCTTACAGAGAGGAGCCGGCTATACCTATATTATATGTGGATACAGAGATGCCCTTCGATCAATGGCGTGATAGAATTATAGCAGCCATGACAGATATACCCGAAAGAGCTATAAAACATGGTGGCTATAGTCAGGAAGAGTATCAGAAAATACTGACCGCAGTTAAAACTGCAGAAACAGGTAAATTATTTCATGAGTTCATGCCTGGATATAGTGTGGAGAAATTAACAGCATTATATAAAAAATATAAACATAAACATGACATAGGTCTAATGATCTTTGATTACATAAAAGAACCAGAGTCTTCAAGTATAGAGAGACAGCGAAAGGAATACCAGATTTTAGGTGATGTTACCACTGCCCTTAAAGATTTAGCTGGAACACTTAATATTCCCTGTCTAACGGCTGTGCAGATTAATAGAGAAGGAAGCGTGGCCGATAGTGATAGAATTGTCAGATATGCAGACACAATAATGCAGTGGATGATGAAGACTCAGGAAGAGCAGGAAATTAAAGGTGATCGCGGTGGACAGTTTAAACTAGTGGTGCGAGAGACTCGCCGGGGCGGTATGACACCTACAGAGGGAATTGGATATATATTTAAAAAGACAAGCTTACTTATTAAAGAAGCAGAACCACCAGATCAAATAATAGATTACAGCAACAAAATAGTAAACTATGGAGATTCAGACGATGCCGTCAGATAAAGACAAGAAGTGGGCAGAGTTTAAACTCAAGCTTGAATACATAAAAGAAGCAGCAGACCCCAGGTACTTAGTTGAATCTCTAGGTATACAGATCACTAGAGAAACGCCTAAAGAGCTCAGAGGACCTTGTGCCATCCATGGTGGTGATAATCCAACATCATTTAGGTTTAACAAAGATCGCAAAACTTGGGTTTGTTTCTCACACAAATGTCACGACATACACGGCAACGATATCGTAGGTTTAATACGAGCCATGAATAAGGTTGACTTTATGTCCGCTGTGGATTACTTAAGTAATCTAGTTGGCTACTTTGATTCCGATATAGAAGCGTTAAAATTTCGCAAAGAACGGGAAAAACAAGAGTTCATCAACTACTCTGACAGAGAGCCGTACATTCATCCAAAAGTTACTGAAGAGCGTTTGGCTGGCTATTTCGGGTATAGATCTGATCTGTTCAGACTTGATGGATTCTCGGAAAGAACTTTAGATCTATTTGAGATAGGAGGCGGTTATCAAACTAGCGACGGTATAACGAGAGATGTTATTCCTATTAGGAATATAGATGGCGATCTCGTTGCATATAGTTTAAGAGATACTCGCCCCGACGCTAAATATGAATCAAAATACTGGATAACGCCCGGCTTTGACAAAGATAAAGTTCTATATAATCTACATAGAATTATACCAGTTGATGGTCCACTGGTCGTAGTTGAGGGCTTTAAAAGTGTTTGGCGCTTGCATGATTACGGCATCAAAAATGCTGTGGCCGTAATGGGGTCTAAAATAACAATGGGCCAACAGCAGTTATTACTTTCAAACGCTTTAAATGGCGTGATATTATTTTTCGATTGTGATGTTGCTGGTATAGAAGGGGCTGTGGCAGCTCATGAAGTACTTAGAAATAAGATGGATGTTTGGCCAGTGTTTATGACAGAGGAAGGCAAAGATCCGGCAGATTTAGATAAAGAAATTATATATGGCTATTTAATGCCGTATTTAAAAAGGTGATATAATGATAGGCGAAAATTTTGTTAGTTTAACGGGTAAAATAGTTTACCCAAATTTAAAAACTGTGGGGGTAAGTAATAATAGCCTTTTAAACGCGAAATTGGCAATACCTACAGGCCAAGGTAAGAATCAATATGTTAAGGTGGCAGCCTGGGGCGCAACAGCAGATGCTATAGCAGAGCTACCAAAAGATACATTCATAAAGCTACATGGTCATATAGAAGAACGATCATACGATGGTAAATGTAGGCATTGTAATGGATTTTCTAAGATGTATTGGACTAATGTGGTTATTGATAACTTTATAGTTTTGGAGGAATAATAATGGCGAAAAAAAAGAAAATTAAAAATCCAAAAATTGATCTGGTGGAATGGGCAACGGAAGAACCCCATGTTGGCACGCCCACTATGGTAATGTTTCCGGCCCGCAATTTTCATTTTCGAGTATCAAAAAATGAATATGAAATTACCATACCACGGAAAGGGAATTATCATGAAATAGCGCCCGAGGTGTTTTCTGAAGAAGATGGCGATTTCATGGTTTATGACGAAGAAAATGCTATTATGTATTTACCAGCACTTACTAAAATTTTATTTGCGGTCAACAAATATCCTAAGCTAGAAGCAAATCAATTATTTGCTCCGATAGCTTTGCTGCTTGACGAAAAGGAAGTTCATATCATAGGTCAAGTGATTGAAATGTTGCCGCCTGAGTTAACAAGATCCACAGTGGTCTAGAAGGAGAGGAATTATGAAGTGTTATAAATGTGAAAACAGTCCAGAGTCAGCATTTTTTCAGGAAGGGTTTCCATGCGGGCATTGTGATGAAAACAATCTGTTGGAATATAATATCTGCCCAAATTGTGGCCTGATGTGGCGCTCAGTTAATGGAAATGTTATCGAAGATTCACAAATACATATACAAGATCTTGGAGATTTTGCTGGCATTATGGCAGGCCCACAACCAGAAGACATGAGCGACGAGGAAGCAGCTATAATGAATAACATTGCTGAAGCTATGAGTAGAGTGGATAAAATAGAGCGTGGCGAAGCATCCATGTCTGATTATGTTCATAAATGTTTGCAGTGTGAGTCTACAGCAGTTGATGTTAATAATGGGCTATATAAATGTACAGACTGTGGTTTTGAATGGGAGATAGTGAAATTTGAATAAGGATTATTACAGAACATTAGGCGTCGAAAGAGATGCTGAACCGAACGAAATAAAGAAGGCATATCGTAAACTTTCTAAAGAGCACCACCCAGATCATGGCGGTGATGAAGAAAAGTTTAAAGAAATTAATGAGGCTTATTCCGTTCTATCTGATCCTAATAAAAAGGCTGAGTATGATAATCCTATGCGTAATATGGGCAGCCCATTTGAGGACATGTTTAGTAGGTTTTCTGGCCCATTTGGTCCGCGACCACGTCCTCGTCATGATCCTAATGCTCCTAAGAAAGGTCGTAATATAAGGCTTCAGCACGAGGCACCTATTCATATATTTGTGTTGGGCGGAAACATAAAAGTTTCGTTTGATTTCAATGATGTGTGTGGTGATTGTAAGGGCCGAGGAGCGCAGGAATTCGATAAATGCACTAATTGTAATGGTACTGGTATGATAACACAAGTTAGATCCGGCCAAGGGGTTCATATACAGAGTGCTGGTCCCTGTCCAGTTTGTGGTGGTAGAGGCGGAACTCCTAAAGAAAGCTGCCAAGCTTGTGAGGGCCTCGGTCATGTTGAGGAGAGTAGAGAGGTTGTATTACCTATACCGCCAGGATTTCGCGATGGTCAAGTGGCCGGTGCTGCTGGCCAAGGCGGAAGAGGTTTGAACGGTGGTCCGTCTGGAGATCTAATTGTTAAGATAATTATGAAATATCCAAGTCCCGAACAGCTTACTGAAGAGCAAAAGGAATTATTGGAAGAGTTATGAAAATTATAATAGGCTACATATTTAGCGCCGGCTTAATAACACTTGGTCTATATATAGTCGTCTTATGGATTGAATCTATAAAAAGCAAAGACTGGGTTGGTATAATAACATATATATTAATGGCGGCATTATCATTATCTGTAGGTGTTGCCAACGCATTACATCTAAAAGGATGGATTTGATGGTCAAGAAAAAATCAATGAGCGCAGCTTCTCGTAAAGCAAAAGGAAGAAGACTGCAAAAGCAAATAGCAGAATTAAACAATCACTATATAATTTGCGGCTTCGGTCGAATCGGTCGCACGATTTGTGGCGAACTATATGCCGATGATACCGATTTTGTAATTATTGAACTGGACGTTTCCGAGATTGATTACATTGAAAAAGAAAAATATCTTTTTCTCGAGATGGATGCCACTTCGGAAGAAGCGCTGTTGGAGGCAGGTATTATGCAGGCCAGAGGCCTTGTTACGGCCGTCAACTCCGATGCGAACAATGTTTTTATCACCCTGACCGCTAAAGGCCTTCGTCCGGATATATTTGTGCTGGCCCGGGCCTCCGAAGAAAAGAACGAAGCGAAGCTCATCAAAGCCGGAGCTTCCAGAGTCGTATCCCCATATATGATTGGTGCGAAAAGGATGGCTCAGGTTTTGAAGAGGCCGACGGTTGTTGATTTCATCGATATTGCCATGATGGGCAGCCATCTCGGCCTGGTGATGGAGGAAGCC